>ERZ1643246.95-NODE-95-length-113137-cov-32.600467_pt1 | contig 113137 bp, 101 predicted proteins | sample MGYA00579265_ERZ1643246 | MGnify/ENA primary metagenome ERZ1643246 (study PRJEB29033, sample SAMEA4952261) | chicken gut metagenome | biome: Broiler Chicken; feature: Gastrointestinal Tract; material: Caecum | place: Ireland | collected 2018 | study: Broiler...
AATCCAATGGTGAATGACAGAACTCTTACTTGCGGGGGTTCTTGATAGCAGCCTGAGCGGCGGCCAGACGGGCGATGGGCACGCGGAACGGAGAGCAGCTGACGTAGTCCAGGCCGACGTTGTGGCAGAACTCAACGCTGCTGGGGTCGCCGCCATGCTCGCCGCAGATGCCCAGACCAAGGTTCGGGTTGGTCTCGCGGCCGTCATGAGCAGCCATCTTGATCAGCTTGCCGACACCGACCTGATCCAGGTGCTGGAACGGATCGCTCTCGTAGATCTTGTTGTCGTAGTAAGCAGTCAGGAACTTGGCAGCATCGTCACGGCTGAAGCCAAAGGTCATCTGGGTCAGGTCGTTGGTGCCGAAGCTGAAGAAGTCCGCTTCCTTGGCGATCTCGCCGGCGGTCAGAGCGGCGCGCGGGATCTCGATCATGGTGCCGACCTGGTACTTCATGTCGACGCCAGCCTCAGCGATCAGCTTGTCGGCGGTCTCGACCACGACATCCTTGACGAACTTCAGCTCCTTGACCTCGCCCACCAGGGGGATCATGATGTGCGGAGTGATCATCTTGCCGGTCTCAGCGCTGACCTTCAGGGCAGCCTTGATGACGGCACGGGTCTGCATGACGGCGATCTCGGGGTAGGTGACAGCCAGACGGCAGCCGCGGTGGCCCATCATGGGGTTGAACTCATGCAGGCTCTCGACGACGTTCTTCAGCTCCTCGAAGGTCATGCCCATATCCTTGGCCAGGTCGGCGATGTCCTCGTCCTTGCTGGGCAGGAACTCGTGCAGAGGGGGATCCAGGTAACGGATGGTCATCGGGCGCTCGCCCATGATCCGGTACATGGCCTCGAAGTCGCTCTGCTGATAGGGCTCGACCTTGGCCAGGGCAGCCTCGCGCTCTTCCACGGTGCGGGCGCAGATCATCTCACGGACAGCCTTGATGCGGTCCTCGGCGAAGAACATGTGCTCGGTGCGGCACAGGCCGATGCCCTCGGCGCCCAGGTCGACAGCCTGCTGCGCGTCGCGCGGGTTGTCGGCGTTGGTCATGACCAGCATCTGGCGGGCAGCGTCAGCCCAGCCCATGAAGCGGTTGAAGTTCCTGTTGCCGGTGGCAGCCACGGTGGGGATCTGCTCGCCGTAGATGTTGCCGGTGGAGCCGTCGATGGAGATCCAGTCGCCGCCCACGAACTTGTGGCCGTTGATCTCGAAGGTCTTGGCCTCCTCGTCGATCTTCACATCGTTGTCATTGCCGCAGCCGGAGACGCAGCAGGTGCCCATGCCGCGGGCGACGACGGCGGCGTGGCTGGTCATGCCGCCGCGGACGGTCAGGATGCCCTGGGAGACCTGCATGCCGACGATGTCCTCGGGAGAGGTCTCCAGACGGACCAGGACGACCTTCTTCATCTTGCCGGACTTGACCATCTCCTCAGCCTCCTCGGCGGTGAAGACGATCTGGCCGCAGGCAGAACCGGGAGAAGCAGCCAGGCCCTTGCCCACGACCTCAGCGGCCTTCAGGGCAGCGGCGTCGAACTGGGGATGCAGCAGGGTGTCCAGCTGCTTGGGCTCCACGCGCAGGACAGCCTCCTGCTCGGTGATCATGCCCTCGTCCACCAGGTCGCAGGCAACCTGCAGGGCAGCCTGGGCGGTGCGCTTGCCGTTACGGGTCTGCAGCATATACAGGTGGCCGTCCTCAATGGTGAACTCCATATCCTGCATATCGCGGAAGTACTTCTCCAGACGGTTGGCGATGTCGACGAACTCCTCGTAGACCTCGGGCATCTGGTCCTTCAGGTGGCTGATGGGGGAAGGAGTGCGCACGCCGGCGACGACGTCCTCGCCCTGGGCGTTGATCAGGTACTCGCCCATCAGCTTCTTGTCGCCGGTGGCGGGGTTGCGGGTGAAGGCGACGCCGGTGCCGGAACGCATGCCGGAGTTACCGAACGCCATCTGCTGGACGTTGACGGCAGTGCCCCACTCGTAGGGGATCTCGTTCATCTTGCGGTAGACGTTGGCGCGGGGGTTGTCCCAGGAGCGGAACACGGCCTTGACGGCGCCGATCAGCTGCTCCTTCGGGTCCTGCGGGAACTCAGAGCCCTGCTTCTCCAGGTAGATGGCCTTGAACTCCTTGACCAGCTCCTTCAGGTCGTCGGCATCCAGGTCAACGTCCTGGGTCACGCCCTTGCGCTCCTTCATGGCGTCGATGCGCTCCTCAAAGAAGCTCTTGCCCAGCTCCATGACGACGTCGGAGTACATCTGGATGAAACGGCGGTAGCAGTCGTAAGCGAAGCGGGGGTTGTCGGTCTTTTTGGCCAGGCCCTCAACGGACTGGTCGTTCAGGCCCAGGTTCAGGATGGTGTCCATCATGCCGGGCATGGACTGGCGGGCGCCGGAACGGACGGAAACCAGCAGCGGGTTCTCGATGTCGCCGAACTTCTTGCCGGTCTGCTCCTCCAAAATGCCCATATACTTGAAGATGTCCGCCTTGATCTCGTCGTTGATCTCGCGGTTGTCTGCATAGTACTGGGTGCAGGCCTCGGTGGTGATGGTGAAGCCCTGGGGGACCGGCATGCCGGCGTGGGTCATCTCGGCCAGGCCGGCGCCCTTGCCACCAAGAATGTTCTTCATGGTAGTCTGGTCGCCGCCAAAGGCATCATGACCCTCTTTGAACAGGTACAGATACTTCTTGCTCATACTAACCTCCATACATTACGGTTTCTTCCCGGTGTGCCGCGCACACCCGCGTCGCATGGTATCATGTTCAGCATCATCCATTATATCAGACTTTTCCGGGGATTTCCAGCATAAAGTCCACATTTTTTGTGCGGCATTGCCTAAAAAATGCCGATTTTTTGCCCCTTTGGGCTTGCATTTTGCATAGTATTTGCTAAAATTATAATGGGCTGAAAGTTCGGTTTCTATTCTTTCGGCCTGCCTTCGCTGTTCACTGGCCCATGGCCGCACAGGAACGGCGGGGAACAAAAACTTCCGCTTTTCTCTTTTCTGCGCGCGGAAGTTCTGCTATACTACCATATAAACGGCGCGCCGGAAAACCGTTTCCGCCGCGCCCATCACGCAATGCACCATGTTCCGGGCGGTGCAGGCCGGCCTGGCAGAGCAAAGCAGGGGACCCCCTTGCCGCCGCGCTGCCGGGCGCATCGCTGCGCGCCCGGGCATCCCCCGCAGGCCGCCCGGCCGCGGGCAGACAGAGAGGGGAGTATCCGCCATGAGCGAGACCACTGCACGCGAACGCTTTGCGGCTGCCGAACGCCGGTATGCCGAAACCTTTGAAAAACACCTGGACAACGGCGTCGAGTTTACAAGCCGCAATGTCTACATCGACCCGGAGGTGGAGATCGCCCCCGGCGCGGTCATCCTGCCCGGCTGCATCCTGAAGGGCAGCACCAAGATCGCCGCCGGCTGCGTCATCGGCCCCAACACGCTGCTGGAGAACACCACCGTGGGCGCCGGCTCCACCGTAAACGCCAGCCAGTGCTACGACAGCACCCTGGGCGAGAACAACAAGATCGGCCCCTTTACCCATGTGCGGGCCGGCACCGTCACCGCCGAGGGCGTCCACCTGGGCGCCTACGTCGAGACCAAAAACGCCAACTTTGCCGAAGGAAACACCGTCAGCCACCTGACCTACATCGGCGACGCCGACGTGGGCAAATACTGCAACTTCGGCTGCGGCACCGTCACCTGCAACTACGACGGCGAGGGCAAGTACCGCACCACCATCGGGGACTATGCCTTCATCGGCTGCAACACCAACCTGGTGGCGCCGGTCCGGGTGGGCGACCACGCCTACACCGCCGCAGGCTCCACCGTCAGCAAGGACGTGCCCGACGGCGCGCTGGGCATCGAGCGGGGCAAGCAGACCTTCCTGCCCGGCTGGGGCGAGAAAAAGCTGGCCAAATACATTGCCAAAAAACAGAAGCTGGAAGCCGACAAGGCCGCAAAAACCGGCAAGGACTGATACGCTGCAAACTGCCCGGCGCCGGCTGCCCTGCCTGCACCGGGCGCCGATCGGACAACGCAAGACGGAAGGAGAGAACATCCCCATCCATGGCTTTCTTTAAGAGCTTGTCGGGGGCCGACTGGCTGATCGCCGGCCTGGGCAACCCCGAACCGAAATACGACGGCACCCGCCACAACACCGGCTTTGCCGCGCTGGATTACCTGGCCGACCGCTGGGGCGTCAGCGTCAGCAAAGCCAAATGGCAGGGGCTGTACGGCACCGCCCAGGTGGACGGCCGCAAAGTGGTGCTGTTAAAGCCTTTGACTTACATGAACCTGTCCGGCCAGAGCATCGCCCCGGCGGCGAACTTTTACAAGATCCCCGCCGACCATGTGATCGTGCTGTGCGACGACATCGCCCAGAAGCCGGGGCATATCCGCATCCGGCCGTCCGGCTCGGCAGGCGGGCACAACGGGCTGAAAAGCATCATCGCCAGCCTTGGCGGCGACGGCTTTTACCGGGTGCGCATCGGGGTGGGGGAGAAGCCCAACCCCCAGTACGACCTGGCCGCCTGGGTGCTGGGCAAGTTCCCGCCGGAGGACGCCAAGGCCGTGGCCGACCGCCTGCCCGACGTGGAAGCCGCCTGCCGCCTTTTGATGGACGGCAAACTGGCCGAGGCACAGAACAAGTATAACCGCTGAAAAAAGCGCCCTCCCCCTGCGTGCAAGGATGTGCAGGAAAAGGGCGTTGCGCGAAAGTGCGGAAAAGGCTGCGTCACCGGCGGCGGGCGAACAGCGCCTCGAACCGGCGCACCGTCAGCCCGTACAGCAGGTAACAGACCGCCAGGCAGACAGCCAGGATACCCGCCAGATACCCCCACTGCGCCAGCCCGCCGCCCGGCTCCAACACCGGGAAAATCGGCAGCAGCATCGGATGGGCCAGATACAGGAAAAAGCTGCCGGAGCTTAAAAAATGCACCGCCCGCTGCGCCCGGCCGCCCGGCCGCACCCGGCAGGGCAGGCAGACCGCCAGCAGCACCAGCACCGTGAACACGCCCTCCCAGGCCATGCGCTCGAACCCGAAGGCCATGGGCAGCAGCAGGCAGAACCCGCCGTACAGCAGCCCGCGGCCTTCTTTTACCGCGTAAAACAGCGTGACGCCGAACAGAAAAGCGTACAGCTCCATGGGCGGATTTTTGGCGCTGAATTCCGAGATATTGTCCACGCTGCCGGCGGGCAGGGCGTTCAGCGCCTGCTCGATGGCGCGGCCCAGCAGACCTTTGCCGCCCAGGCAGGCAAGCAGCAGCGCAAAGCTGCCCCAAAACCGCCCGGCGGCAAACCGGCGGCCCAGGCCTTCCAAAAGGCGGTGCAGCCAGGGGGCCAGCAGGTAGAAAAAGGCGAAGGCGCTCATCGTCCACAGCGCGTTGCGGTTGTTCCAAAGCATCCAGTCCTCGCTGGGCAGCCACATCTGCAAAAAGAACACGTAGCGCAGATACCGCGGCCCGCAGGGGCCGTTCGGGCCGAACACCCGGCCCGCAGGCATGCCACTGGCCAGATACCCGACCGCGTCAAAGACAAACCGCACCGCCAGCACCAGCCAGTACAGCGGCAAAATTCGCCGCGCCCGGCCGGCATAGTAGGCCCCCGGCTTGGGCTGCCGGTCCAGGCTGGCCATGGTCAGATAGCCGCTCAAAATAAAAAACAGCAGCACGCCGTTGCCGCCCACCCAGGTCACGCTGTCCAGCCCGGCTGCCTGCCCGGCGTGGACCAGCAGCACCATGGCGGCGGCCAGCACGCGCAGCAGGTCCAGCGCCGGGTTGGGGTTGCGGGAAATTGCAGACTGTGCCATGGGCAGGCTCCTTTCGGCAGCGGGGCTGCCGGCGTTTTTTGTTGCCGTTTTCTCCTATATCAAGTATAGCCGCCCCGCGGCGGCCTGACAAGTGGACAGGTGACCTTATGTTCCAGCAGCTGTTTACCGCCACAACTGAATATGCCAAACTGGCCGGCGCGCTGGCGTCCCCCGGCGCGGCGGCGCTGTTCGGGCTGCCGGCCGCCGGCCGGGCGCAGGCGTATGCGGCGCTGTGCCGCACGCTGGGCAGGCCGCTGTGCATCGTCACCCCCGGCGAGGCCGAAGCCACCCGCTTTGCCGCCGACCTGAACACGCTGGGCGTGTCGGCGGCGGTGTTCCCCGCCAGGGATTACGTGCTGCGCCCCATCGAGGATACTGCCCGCGAGTACGAGTACCGCCGTTTGGGCGTGCTGGGCGATCTGGTGGGCGGCCGCTTGCAGGCCGTCTGCGTCCCCTGCGAGGGGCTGACCCAGTACACCACCCCGAAAGAGGAGTTCTGCCGCAACACCCGCACGCTGCGCCCCGGCGACGCCATCCCGCGCGGGGAGCTGACCGCCGCCCTGTACGCGGCCGGCTATATCCGCCGCGACCGGGTGGACGGTCCCGGCCAGTTTTCCATCCGCGGCGACATTGTGGACATTTACGCCCCCGACATGAAAGCCCCCGCCCGCATCGAGTTCTGGGACGACGAGATCGACAGCCTGCACAGCTTTGATCTGGCCACCCAGCGGCGGGAGGACGCGCTGGAAAAGCTCTACCTCAGCCCCGCGCGGGAGGTATTGTTCGGCGCGCCCGCCGACGCGGCGGCGCTGCTGCGGGCGGCGCTGGCCAAACAGCGGGGCAAAAAAAAGACCGCTATGGCCGCCTGCATGCAGGCCGACCTGGCCATGATGGACGGCGGCGCCATGCCCGCCGCCATGGACAAGTACATCACGCTGCGCTACCCGCAGCCCGCCACCATCCTGGACTATTTTGAGGCGCCGGTTTTGATTTTGGAGGAACCTGCCTCGCTGCGGGAGGCCGAGCGCGCCAACCAGTTCCGCCGGGACGAGGAGTTCAAGAGCCTGCTGGAGGACGGCGTCCTCTGTGCCGGGATGGACGACCTTTACGCCGCGCCGGGCTGGACGCTGGCCCAGGCGGCCCGATTCCCCACGCTGTGCGCCGAGAATTTTGCCCGCAGCATGCCGGACATCAAGCTCAAGGAGATCGTCAACGCCCCCGCCCACACGCTGCCCGCCTGGGGCGGCGAGGTGGCCGGCCTGGCCAATGACGACCTGGCCCCGCTGACCAAACAGGGCTACGCCGTCACCGTGCTGGCCGGTACCGAGCGCGCCGCCAAAGGCCTGGCACGCGACCTGCGGGACAAGGGCTTTTCCGTCACCGAGCAGCCCGGCGCAGCCCCCGCGCCGGGGCTGGTGCAGGTGCTGCCGGGGCATCTGTCCTCCGGCTGCGAGTACCCCTTTGCCAAATATGCGCTGATCACCGGGCGCGCCTTTGGCGAGTCCACGGCCGCCAGGCGCAAAAAGGCAAAGAAAAACAAGGACGCCCTGTCCAGTTTGACCGACATCACCCCCGGCGACCTGGTGGTGCACCAGAACCACGGCATCGGCCGCTACGCGGGTATCCGCCGCATGGAGGTGCAGGGCGTTACCAAGGACTACCTGCGCATCGAGTACGACAAAAAGGACGTGCTCTATGTGCCGGTCACCCAGCTGGACCTGCTGTCCCGCTACACCGCCCCCGGCGACAGCGACAAGGTCAAGCTCAGCCGCCTGGGCGGCGCCGAGTGGGCCAAGACCCGCAAGCGGGTGCGCGCCGCCACCGAGCAGATGGCCCAGGAGCTGATCGAGCTGTACGCCCGGCGGAAGCAGGCCCGCGGCTACGCCTTCCCGCCCGACGACACCTGGCAGGCTGATTTTGAGCAGCGTTTTGCCTACGAGGAGACCCCCGACCAGCTGACCGCCGCCGCCGACATCAAGCACGACATGGAGCAGAACTGGCCGATGGACCGGCTGCTGTGCGGCGACGTGGGCGTGGGCAAGACCGAGGTGGCGCTGCGGGCCGCCTTCAAGTGCGTGATGGGCGGCAAGCAGTGCGCGATTTTGGCCCCCACCACCATTTTGGCCTGGCAGCACTTCAACACTGCCATCTCCCGCATGGAAGCCTTCCCCATCCGCATCGGGCTGCTCAGCCGCTACCGCTCCGCCAAGGAGCAGAAGGAGACGCTGCGCGGCCTGAAAGCCGGCACGGTGGACATCGTGGTGGGCACCCACCGGCTTTTGTCCAACGACGTCAAATTCAAGGACCTGGGCCTGGTCATCATCGACGAGGAGCAGCGTTTCGGCGTCAAGCACAAAGAAAAGCTAAAGGAAAACTTCATCGGCGTGGATATGCTGACGCTGTCGGCCACGCCCATCCCCCGCACGCTGAACATGGCGCTGTCCGGCATCCGGGATATGTCCACCATCGAGATGCCGCCCACCGAGCGCCGCCCTGTCGAGACCTACGTGCTGGAGTACGACGACGGCATCATCGCCGAGGCCATCAAGAAGGAGCTGGCCCGCGGCGGCCAGGTCTACTACCTGCACAACCGGGTGGATAACATTGACGAGTGTGCCGCCCGCGTGGGCAAGCTGGTGCCTGGCGCGCGGGTGGGCGTGGCCCACGGCAAAATGACCGAGGAGCAGATATCCACCGTCTGGCAGCAGCTGCTGGACGCCGAGATCGACATCCTGGTCTGCACCACGCTGATCGAGACGGGCGTGGACGTGCGCAACTGCAACACCCTGATCATCGAGAACGCCGACCGCATGGGCCTGTCCCAGCTGTATCAGATCCGCGGCCGGGTGGGCCGGTCCAGCCGGCGGGCTTACGCCTACTTCACCTTCCAACGCGACAAAGTGCTGACCGAGATCGCGTCCAAGCGGCTTTCGGCCATCCGGGAGTTCACGGCCTTCGGCTCCGGCTTCCGCATCGCCATGCGGGATCTGCAGATCCGCGGCGCGGGCAACCTGCTGGGCCACAGCCAGCACGGCCACATGGAGGCCGTGGGCTACGACCTGTATGTCAAGATGCTGGGCCAGGCCATCGCGCTGGCCAAGGGCGAGCAGCCCGCCCCGGACAAGAGCGACTGCCTGGTGGACATCAACGCCGACGCCTACCTGCCGGAAAAGTACATCCCCGACGCGGCCGGCCGCATCGAGGCATACAAGCGCATCGCCGCCATCGAGACGGCCGACGACGCCACCGACGTGCTGGACGAGCTGATCGACCGCTACGGCGACCCGCCCCGCAGCGTGCAGGGGCTGGTGGACATCTCGCTCGTCCGCGTCACCGCCGCCCGCGCCGGCATCAACGAGATCGCCCAGAAGGGCGACGCGCTGCTTTTGTACACCGACGTCATCGGCCCCAACCAGCTCAAACCCCTGGTGGAGGCCATGCCCCACCGGGTGCTGTACAGCGCGCTGGGCCGGCCCGCCATCTCGCTGCATGTGGCAAGGGGCGAGGACCCGCTTACCATCCTGCGGGACGCCGTGGCGCTTTTGCCGGGGGCGCAGCCTTCCGGCAGGGCATAACGCCCGCGCGCCCACAGAATTTACACAACCGGGGCCGCCCTTTTGCTTGAAAACGGCGGTCAAAGTGAGTATAATGGCTATATATGCTGCACGGGCAGCCCGTGCGGGAAAGCTGGGGCGCACCTGATGCGCCCTGTATAAAGGAGAGAACCCACCCACATGAAACAGAAGTTTATCAGCCTGGGCCTGGCGCTGGCCATGCTGCTTGGCGTCGCGGGCTGTAACATCACCACGCCCGCCACCGTCGGCACCATCGGCAGCGTCGAGATCCCGGCCGGCATCTACCTGCTGGCCCAGTACAATGCCTACAATACCACGGCCGGCCTGGTGGACTTTGCCACCGGAGAGAGCGCCGACGATACCGGCGTGGTGCTGAACGCCGAGGTCACCGGCACCATCAACGGCGAGGAGGTCACCACCGACGGCGCCGACTACATCAGCCGCCTGACCATGGCTTCCATCGAGTATTACGCCGCCGCCGAGAAGCTGTTCGACGAGCTGGGCGCCACGCTGGAGGACGCCGCCACCGCCGAGGCAGCCAGCAGCGCCAGCTCGATGTGGGAGTCAAACGGCGACCTTTACCAGGCCAACGGCATCGCCCAGTCCACGCTGGAGACCTATCTTCTCAACGCCGCCAAGGCCCAGGCCTGTATGCAGGTGCTGTACGGCCCGGACGGCCAGCAGCCGGTGACCGACGCCGAGTACGAGGATTTTATCCGCAGCGACTGCCTGTACATCGAGAGCATCACCCTGCCCATGGTGGATTACGCGAACTATCTGTACGCCTTCAGTGACGCCGATATGACCGCGGCCATCAACGACATTGCCGACGAGTGCGTGGACTACCTGCAGCAGAACGCCACGGCCGAAAGCTCCGCCACCGACGCCTACGCCGTCATGTACGCCGCCGCCAACCAGTACATTCCCCAGGTGATGGCGGCCATGGGCTCCACGGCCGAGACTGCCCAGGCCAGCAGCTATGTGGGCAGCGGCCTTTACCTGCCCAGCGATTTGGACACCTACGCCAGCGGCGAGGACGCCAACGTGCTGACCGACCCGCTGCTTGCCGCCGATGAGGGCGAGTGGGTCAAGATCGATCTGACCACCTCGCTGGTGGTGGCCCGCCGCGTCGATCCCATGACCCGCGGCGACCTGGCGTCCTTCCAGAGCGGCTATGACCTGCTGGGCGCCATGAAGAGCGAGGAGATCCAGAACATGCTGTATGAGGACGGCGCCGCGCTGGAGCGCGCGCTGGACCAAAGCACCATGGACACCTACGCGGCATCCAAGGTCAAGTACAGCGTTTAAGCAAACCACAATAGGATCGGGCACGGGCGGCAGCGCCTGCGGCGGCTGCCGCGGTCAGGTGCGGCCCCTGCGCCACAAAAAGCCGGGGCGGCCGCCCCGGCTTTTGCCGTATTCTGCCTTTGCCGCAACACCAGGATGTGGGGCGCCGCCCCAAAACACAGGAGGGATGACAATGAAACGGGTATGGAAACGACTGCTCAGCCTTTGCTTGGCCGGTTGCCTTGCGGGGGCCTCCCTGGCATTGCCGGCCGCCGCTGCGCCTGCGGCGCTGCAGCCGGCGGGCAGCGTGATGGACACGCTGCTGGAGATGCCCATTCTGGGCGACCTTTTGCGGCTGTTGACCGGTTCGTCTGACGGCAGTGCGCCGGAAAGCGCCGGCACAGGAGAGAATGCCACCGCTGAGACCGCCACCCGCGAGACTGCCACTCCGGAAAGCAGTACCCCGGAAAGCGGTGCGCCGCCTACCCAACCGGATAAGCCTGACGCACCCAAAGCCAGCGACTGGGCGGCAGAGTGGATGGCGGGGTCCATCCTGGCCGGCGCGGCCTACCCCGCCGGCGAAGCCGCGGCGGAACAGCAGCTGACGGTCCCCGTAACGCTGTGGAGCAGCGTGCAGACCGGGCTGGATGCCTCCATCCAGGTCGGCCTGCGGGAGGAGACCAATTTCGGCGACCTGGCCGCCGATGCGGTCGGCTATGCGGTGGCCTCCACCGCCGTGTGGCAGCAGACGCAGGAGCTGCAGGACCTGCCGCTGGTGGCGCTGGTGGACGGCGAAAGCCTGAAAGCCAACGTGCCCGCCGGCACCACCCTGACGGCGGACAACCTGGGCGAGTATTTGAAAAACAACGACCTTGCGCTGGTCGTTGTGACGCCGCAGAAACTGCACGACATCCTGAACCTGGCGCTGGCCGGCGCACAGGACCCCACCGGCGAAAACTTTGGCAGCTTTGTGCAGGTCAGCGGCCTGCGGTTCACCTACCGCCAGCAGGACGGTAACTACCAGCTGGAAAGCATGTGGCTGCCCGGCCTGGAGGGCGAGCAGCCGCTTGCCCTGGACGATGCGGAGGGGCAGCTTGCCCTGGCCCTGCCCGCCGACCTGCTGGTGCAGTACGGCCTGAACGCCGATGCCGGCTATCAAAACTATCTGGCCGTGCCGGACGGCTCTGACCCCGCGCAGCCGGAGGAGGGGAACGGGGCAGACAGCGCCCCGCAGGACGCCGCCGGCCAGACGGACGGCGGTGCTGACACCGGGAACGGCAGCCCGGCAGCCGAGGCCCCGGCGGACGCGGAACAGCAGCCCCCGGTGATGGAAACGCCGCTGACCCTGCACGACGCGCTGCTGGGCCTGCCCAACAATTGCGACGCCGAGACCCTGGCGGTGCTGCTGGCCCGCCAGGGCACCATGGGGCGCATCCTGCCTGATGCGGCGGAGACGTATACCGCCCAGCTGCCCACCACCGGCACGGCGGCGGCCGGCACCGTGCCGGTCTATGTGGACGGCAGGCCGGTCACCGGCACATTGGACGAGACCGGTCTGCTGACCATCGAGGGCCTGGCCCCCGGCGGCCACACCGTCAGCCTGACGCAGGACGGCGAGACCCGCTACGTCAGCAGCATCACCCACCTGGGCACGGCGCAGGGCACCCCGCTGCCGGCGCTGGAACAGCCGGAAGGCTGGGAGGTAACGCCCATCGCCACGCCCACCCCCACCGCGTCTGCCACCCCGACGCCCGCGCCGGCCTCCAGCCAAACGGTGACGGTGCAGGGCGAGCCGGACGCCACCCCGACGCCGACCCCCACCCCCACGCCCGCCCCGGTGCCGGCCGCCACGCCGACGCCCACCCCGGCGGCCGCCCGCACCCCCGCGCCGGTGCGTGACCCGCTGGAGGGCACCATCATCGGCACAACGCCGGCGCCCACCCTGTCGCCGACGCCCACGCCCAGCCCCACGCCGGAACCCACCCTCTCGCCGGAGGAGGAACAGCAGGTCCAGGAGGCGGAACAGGCCTCCAGCATGCTGCCGCTGTACATCGGTATCGGCGTGCTGGCCATCGGCGCGGTCACGGTGGCCGTGGTGCTGGTCCGCCGCCGCATGGAGGAGGGCGGCAAGCGCAGCCGCTACCACCGCGGCAGGTAAGCCGGCCTCTGCGCCGCGGCGGCACAGCGCCGAGCCCTGCGCGAGCAAAACAAAACAGATGCACAAGATCCCGCCCGCAGCGGCCGCTGCGGGCGGGATCTTGTTATCGATGCGGATATTATTGGGCTGGCCGCGGGCCCCTCAGCGGGTGGTGGCAAACTGCACGCCGATGCCCACCGCGGCCAGCACCAGCATGACCGCCAGCTGCACCAGCCCGGCGGGGATGGCCACCCCCATCAGCAGCAGGCTGGACAGGATGCTGCTGGCGCCGGAAAACCCGGTGGCCAGGATCATTACCGGCCGAACGAACTTCAGCGCCAAAAAGCCCACCGCCACAAACACCGCCAGCAGGATCACGAGGCGCAGCCAGCTTTCCAGGGCGGCGGACTCCAGCAGGCCGGAGGCAAACAGCGCGCCGCAGGCGCCGCAGAACACAAAGATGCCGGCGTCGTACAGCCAGGAGCAGAACAGCGCCACCAGCACCGCCGCCGCCACGCCGATGATCGCGGCGGTGGACTGGTCCAAAAAGCGGCCTGCAATGTCGCTCGCCAGCGAAAATCCCAGCAGCGCGCCGGTCAGCATAATGCCCGCCTTGCGCACCCGGTAGCCGGCAAAACAGATCACCGTGCCCAGTGCCAGCGCAATGACCGCCGACGGAATGTTGCCGATCAGCTGTGTAAGATCCATGCGGAATAACCCCTCTCTGCCGGGGTGCTTTGCCCGCACCCCGCCGCTGCAATGCTGCGCCGGGCAAAGGCATGCCTGCCGGGCCCGGCCGAAAAACCAAACTTATTGTACCATGCTTGCCCCGGCCGCGCAAGCAGAAACGGCGGCGCAGGCCCGCCAAACGCCTGCGCCGCCGTGTGAAGTTTTTGCGGGAAACCCGCTTACGCCTGCCGGGCGAACAGCTTGGGCATGGCCTTGTACAGGATCAGCGCGCCGATCACCGTCAGGATGGTCTCCGGCAGCATGTAGCTCAGGTTGTACACAAAGCTGTAGAACCAGCACAGGGCGTCCTGGCCCATGGAGTTGATGAAATTGGCGCCCCACTCAAAGTTGGTCAGCCACTCAACGGCGTAGTCGTAGTCCTTCCAGACGATGTAGCCGGACAAAAAGCTGCACACAAAGCGCAGCAGGCAGACCACCGCGGTGCCGACGCAGACGCCCGCGGCGCGGCTCTTGAACGGCTTGCTGAACAGATCCGCCAGGCCCAGCACGGTAAAGGCCAGCAGGTAGTCCAGCAGCACGCAGCCGATCTGCGCGCCCAGGGTGGCGCAGTAGGCCAGGTTGCTGATGCCCAGCACAAACTGGATCAGGCTGTAGATAAAGGCGGTGCCGGCGCCCCATTTGGCGCCGTGGCGCAGGCCCATCATCACAATGGGCAGCATGGACAGCAGGGTGATGGCGCCGCCGTGGGTCCACATCAGCGGGAACTGGATCTCGGACAGGACGGTGGCCAGCGCGATCATCAGCGCGGCCTCCACCAGAGTGCGGGTACGGGAATGAGTTGCAGACATGATCGTAACGCTCCTTCACATAATTGCGGCTGCCGGGCGGCGCAAAGCCGCCGGCGCAGGCCGCCTTGGCGGAAAATAGTACATAAAAACAAGAAAACGCGCCTGCAAAACATGCAGGCGCGCAAAAGCCGCTTCATCCGTTTGAAGGATGGTGTACAAACTTCCTACGCCGGCATTACCCGGATCAGGTTCAAGGCGACCTGGGGCTGCAATTTACCCCAATCTCAGCCGAGAAGAACTCTCAGCGCCCCTGTTTTTATGTCCAACACAAGTATAGCGGTTTTGTGCAAAATGTCAAGGGGGTCCTGCGGCCGGGCAGCCCCGGTCAGGGCGCGCCGCCCGGCCCGCCCCGCAAAAGCTGCAGCGCCCGGCGGGCCTGAGCGGCGCGCAAACCGGTGGCCGAGGGCACCGGCACCCAGCGGCTGCGCAGCGCCGGCACATCGGCAAAACAGTCGTGGTCATCCAGGATGACAAAGCGCCGGCAGGGGTGCCGCGCCAGCCAGGCGGCGATCTCGCTGCCCTTGCCGCCGGAAGAAATCATCGGCGTGGCATCGCAGATGGGCGTGCCGTTGGCCGCCAGCCGGGCATACAGGTTATCGGTCAAAGGGCGGCATTCCGGGATGTACAGCCCGTCCCGCCAGGTGGAGGACAGCACCACCGCCGCCCCGGTGCGGCGCACCAGCCGCCGCAGCTGCCAAAGCGCAGCGGGGTCAAACAGCTGGTCAAAGGGCGTGCGGCGCAGCAGGGCGTTCAGCCGGTCGCTCAGCGGCGTGGCCAGCACGCCGTCGATGTCCAAAAAGATCGCGTCCATGGCAGCCCCTCCCTTGCCCGGCCGTATTGCCAAAGGCCATGCTTGTATTGTACGCCGGCCCGGCCAAAAGGTAAAGTGCCCCCGGCTTGCATTTCCCGCCGGGGTCGTGTATTATTGGGAAAGCAAACGCTGAACACAGGAGGGCCGCCCGCCATGCCGCACCGTTACAACGAACCCGAACAAAACATACCTGACCGCGATGCGGACCGGCAGGGAAAACTGGGGTGGGGCAGCCTTTCGCTGCCGCTGGTAGTGCTGGCGCTGGTGTGGAGCTTCCGCATCGGCGGGTTCTGCCTGGGCGACGCGGTGCTGGGGGCGCTGTCTCTGCCCGCCTGGTCGGACGGCGGCACCCACTATACGGTGTTTTACGCCTATCTGTTTCTGGTGCCGGCCTTTCTGCTGGGCCAGCGGTTCCGCGGGCAGCTGTTTGCCCGCACCGGCGGCTGGTTTGCCGGCTTTCTGCTGGCGGCGTTCACGCTGCTGTATGTGCTGATCGGCGTCTGAGCCTTGCTGCGGCGCAGGGCTTGACACTGCCCGGCCGGTATGGGATAATTTATTTGCAAAACAAATGCGGAAGGGGGCACCCCCGTGAAAGTTATGGTCATTGACGGCCAGGGCGGCGGCTTGGGCCGCCAGCTGGTGGCCGCCATCAAGGCGCGCCTGCCCCAGGTGACGGTGCTGGCGGTGGGCACCAACAGCGCCGCCACCACCGCCATGCTGCGCGCCGGCGCAGACCAGGCCGCCACCGGCGAGAACGCCGTGGTGGTGGGCAGCCGCAGCGCCGACGCCATCGTCGGCCCGGTGGGCATCGTGATCGCCGACGCCATGCTGGGCGAGATCACCCCCCAGATGGCGGTGGCCGTGGGCCAAAGCCAGGCCGGGCGGGTGCTGATCCCCGTCAGCCAGTGCGACAATATCGTGGCGGGGGCCCAGGGCCAGCCCATGGCAAAGCTGGTGCAAAGCGCCGTGGACGCGCTGGAACAGCTGGGCGCCTGCCCGCAGCAGTAAGCATTCCCCGCAAGGCCGGCGGCTGAAGCCGCCCCGCCCCGCAGCCGAAGCCGCGGAAAAGGGGAAGAACGCAACGGGGCAGCGCGTGCCCGTGCCGCTGCCTGCAAAAAGCGCCGGGCGCAGCCCGCGCGGCGGCAGTGCCGTGCCGCCTGCGGCCGGAAGGATATAAACAACCGTTAATCGATGCCACGAAGGCGTCCGTTTTCAGCAGAAAGCGGGCGCCTTTTTATCGCCCCGGCCCCGGCCGGGCAAACCCTGCAATGGAGGAACCCCCATGACCCTGCAAACATTTTTTTCGGCCCTGCCCAGGGCGGCGGTGGCCTTTTCCGGCGGGACCGACTCGGCCCTGGTGCTGTGGGCGGCCCGGCAGTACGGCTGCGACGTGCGGGCCTACTATGGCAAGACCGCCTTCCAGCCGGCCTTTGAGCTGGCCGACGCCCGCCGTCTGGCGCATGAGCTGGACGTGCCCATGACGGTGGTGGAGCTGGATGTGCTCTCGGTGCCGGAGGCCGCCGCCAACGGCCCGCGGCGCTGCTACTACTGCAAGCGGGCGCTGTTTGCCCGGCTGCGGCAGGCAGCCGCGGCGGACGGGTACACAGTGCTTTTGGACGGCACCAACGCCAGCGACGACGCCGGCGACCGCCCCGGCATGGCGGCCCTGCGGGAGCTGGAGGTGCGCTCGCCCCTGCGGGAATGCGGCGTCACCAAGGCGCAGGTGCGGCAGCTGTCCCGCCAGGCGGGGCTGTTCACCTGGGACAAGCCCGCCTACGCCTGCCTGGCCACCCGCGTGCCCACCGGCACCGCCATCACGGCGGAGATGCTGGCCCGTGTGGAGCAGGCCGAAAGCGCGCTGGCGGCGCTGGGCTTTGCCGATTTCCGGGTGCGGCTGCTGGACGGCTGCGCCCGCCTGCAGCTGATCGAGGCCCAGCTGCCCCGGGCGCTGGCCTGCCGGCAGCAGATCCTGGCCGCGCTGGCCCCGCTGTTTGACGGGGTGCTTTTGGACCTGAACAGCCGCGCGGCTTCGCAGTAAACACGCCGCGCACCGACCAGACACAACGGAGGGGGCAACGAACCATGGACAACAAACACGATATCCTGCAGCTGCTGCGCAGCGTGGCCGACGGCAGTACCCGGCCGGAGGACGCGCTGCTGGAATTGAAGGAGGCACCCTTTGCCGAGCTGGGCTACGCCAAGGTGGACCTGCACCGCAGCGTGCGCCAGGGGGCGGCCGAGGTGATCTACGGCGCGGGCAAAACGCCGGAGCAGATCGCCGGCATTGCCGGGGCAATGGGGGAGCGGGGCTGCCGCAACATCCTGATCACCCGCATCGGGCAGGAGGCCGCCGACCAGGTGGCGCAGACAGTGCCGCTGGACTACCATGCCCAGCCCCGGCTGGCGGTGGCCTACCCCGGCCCCCGCAAATCGCTGGGGCATATCGTGGTGGCCACCGGCGGCACCAGCGACATGCCGGTGGCCGAGGAGGCCGCCCTGACCGCCGAGGTGATGGGCAACCGAGTCACCCGCCTGTACGACGTGGGGGTGGCCGGGCTGCACCGGCTGCTGTCCAACCTGGAACCGCTGATGCAGGCCCGCTGCGTCATCGCGGTGGCGGGCATGGAGGGCGCGCTGGCCTCGGTGGTGGGCGGCCTGGTGGACTGCCCGGTCATCGCGGTGCCCACCAGCGTGGGGTACGGCGCCAACTTTGGGGGGCTGTCGGCGCTTTTGTCCATGCTCAACTCCTGCGCGTCGGGATGCAGCGTGGTGAATATCGACAACGGCTTTGGCGCTGGCTACCTGGCCAGCCGCATCAATCAGATGGAAGGACTGACAGAAGAATGAAAACGCTTTACATCGAATGCGCCATGGGCGCAGCCGGCGATATGCTGATGGCCGCCCTGTACGAGCTTTTGGACGACAAGCAGGCCTTTGTGGACCAGATGAACGCCCTGGGCCTGCCCGGCGTGGCGGTGCGCCCGGCAAACGCCAAGACCTGCGGCATTGCGGGCACCCACATGGCCGTGACCGTCCATGGCGAGGAGGAGGACGCCGCCGCCCACGCCCGTGCCGCCGGCGAAACGCCCCATCTGCACGGCCATGACCATGACCACGCGCATGGGCACGACCACGGGCACGAGCATGACCACGAGCACGAGCATGACCATGAGCACGAGCATGGCCATGGGGAGCCGCACGCCCACGGCGAAGGGGACGGCCACAGCCATGCCCACGGCCACGCGCACCACCATGCCACGCCGGGGCACATTGCGGACATCATCGACCGCCTGCCGCTGCCGGAGCCGGTGCGCGCCGACGCCCGCGCCGTCTACGACGATATCGCCCGCGCCGAGGCCAAGGCCCACGGCTGCCCGGTGGGGGACGTCCACTACCACGAGGTGGGCGCGCTGGACGCGGTGGCCGATGTGACCGGCGTCTGCTACGCGCTGTATCTGCTGCGGCCCGACCGCATCGTGGTGTCGCCCATCCATGTGGGCAGCGGCACGGTGCGCTGCGCCCACGGCGTCATGCCGGTGCCGGCGCCCGCCACAGCCAACCTGCTGGCCGGCGTGCCCACCTACGGCGGCAGCGTGCAGGGCGAGCTTTGCACCCCCACCGGCGCGGCGCTGCTGGCCCACTTTGCCGACGCTTACGGCCCCATGCCGGTGATGGCCGCCGAGAAGATCGGCGTGGGCATCGGCGCCAGGGACTTTGGCCAGGCCAACTGCCTGCGGGCCTTCTGGGGCGAGAGCGAGGCCGGCGCCAACGGCGAGATCGTTGAGCTGACGGCCAACATTGACGATATGACGCCGGAATCTCTGGCCTTTTCCGCCGCGCGGCTGCTGGAGGCCGGCGCGCTGGACGTCTACACCGTTCCCGGCACGATGAAAAAAGGCCGCCCCGGCCATGTGCTGACGGTGCTGTGCAGCCCGGAGCATGCGGATGCGATGGCCAGGGCGGTGCTGGCCCAGACCGCCACCAACGGCCTGCGGGTGCGCCGCTGCGGCAAGTATTTTTTGGAGCCGTCCATCCGCACGGTACAGACGCCCTGGGGCCCTGTGCGCATCAAGCAGGCCGAGGGGTTCGGCGTGCGCCACCAGAAGCCGGAGTTTGAGGACGTGGCCCGCATTGCACGCGAGCAGGGCCTGCCCTGCGGCGAGGTGATGCAGGCGGTGCGCCGGCTGCTGTAAGCCGCAGTTGCATCCGCCGCCCCCCGGCGGAAAAAACTGGCACCCCCGGCACATTTGATGGACCGGATACCCCCTGAAACGAATCAACGGCCCGTCCGGGAACCGCCGCATACCGCGCGGCGCCCCGGACGGGCCGTTTTGCAGTTGCATTTTCGGGGGCGGGGGTCAACGCACCGGCGTGTAATCGATGACGGCCTCCTTGTCGGTGGCTTCCAGCTTGAAGATGACGGGGCGCAGGCCGTCGTTGCAGCTGCAGATGGCGACGCCCGGCTTGCGGATCCAGTCGCCGTAGTAGAACAGCCCCTCACCCGCGCCGTGGGCCAGCGCAAACACATACTGGTAGATGGCCTTCCAGGCTTCGTCACACAGGCCCTCCGGCTTGGCGTAGTCGGCATAAAACACCTGGCCGGCCTGCAGCATGGGGCAAGCGGTCAGCCCCTCGATGCCGTACTCGGCGGCCAGTTCCTTGTCCAGCGTGGTTTTCAGGACCGTGATCTTTACCTTTTTCATGGCGGTGTTCCCTCCTGATGCGGTGCGGTTTTTGCGGGCCGCCGAAAGCGGCCGGGGTCTTCTGGGACCAGTATACCATGGCACGCGGGGGCGGGCAACCCGTGCAAAGCGGCGCGCCGCCCCTCCCCGCAAAGGGGAAACAGGCGGCGCTTACCGATCTATATGGATGGCCTTTGACAGCCTTGTTTGTTGTCTGCCCCTGACCGGGCGCTGGCCCTGGCATGGTCAGGGAGGCAGTATGGCGGGCGGCCCGATGTTTCGGTGCCGTTAGCTTCATTGTCATCATCATACGCCCCAATTTTGAAAAGCGTATAAAAAAGGTTTGAAGAAACTTGGAACAATATTTGAACAGAATATGTCCGGCAGATGCCGGGCGGCCCGTCCGCCGCCGGTTTGCAGAAGGGCAGCAGAAAACGCAGGAACGACGCCGAAAAAAGCGCGTTCCTGCGTTTTGTTGACCGCTTTATGCTTCGCCGGCCTGCATGGCCTGCTCGTAGGCGGTGCACACCTCGTCCGAGGGGCCGTCCGCCCGCTTGACGCCGTGGTCCAGCCAGACGGCCCGGCCGCACAGGCTGCGCACCGTGTCCGACGCATGGCTGACGAACAGCAGGGTGGAGCCGTCCGCCAGCATGCCCTCCAGCCGCTTCATGCATTTCTGCTGGAACATAAAGTCGCCCACGGCCAACACCTCGTCCACCACCAGCAGGTCGGCCTTGACCTCGGTGGCGATGGAAAAGCCCAGCCGGGCGATCATGCCGGAAGAAAAGTTCTTTACCGGCACGTCGATAAAGTCCCGCAGCTCCGAAAACTCAATGATGCTCTCGAAATGCTCGTTCATGTAGTCCCGGTCAAAGCCCAGCACCGCGCCGTTGAGGTAGATGTTCTCTCTGGCGGTCAGGTCCATGTCAAAGCCGGCGCCCAGCTCGATCATGGGGGCGATGCTGCCCCGCACGGTGCAGTTGCCCTGGCTTGGGTACATGACGCCGGCAATGACCTTCAGCATTGTGCTTTTGCCGCTGCCGTTGCGGCCGATCAGGGCCACGGCCTCGCCCCGGCTGACGGAAAAGCTGACGTTTTTCAGCGCGTAAAACTCGTTGAACATCAGCTTGCCTTTCAGCAGCTTGACGGTATACTCTTTCAGCGTCTCGGTCTTTTCCTGGGCCAGGTTGAACCGCATCGAGACGTCGTTCACTTCCACCAGGGGCAGGGTCTGCTGTTCCATTGTTCGCCCTCCCTCAAATATACAGGATAAAGTTCCGCTGTAGTTTGCGGAACACCGCCAGCCCGATGGCCAGCATGCCGAACCCGGACACCGCGCAGGCGATCCAGGTGTTGGGGCCGGGGATGTTGCCGTACATCACAAAGTTGCGGAACATGTTGATGTAGTGGTACATGGGGTTCAGCTTCATCAGCTGCTGCACCGCGGCGGGCAGCTGCTCCAGCGGGTAAAAGATGGGCGTGGCGTACATCCAGCCCAGAGTCAGCACGCTGAACAGGTGCTGCATATCCCGGAAGTAGACGGTCAGCGCCGCCAGCAGCAGCGCGATGCCGCAGCAGAACAGCAGCTCGAACACCAGCGGCACCCAGAACAGCAGGATGGTCCAGTGCAGCGGCGACCGGGTCACCAGCATGACCAGCAGGATCGCCGCCATGCTGAAGCTCATGGTCACAAAGCTGGAGGCCACCCGGCTGAGCGGGAAGATGAACTTGGGGATATAGACCTTTTTGATCAGCGGGGCGTTGTAGATGATGGAGGTCAGGCCCATGTTGGCGCTCTCGTTGAAAAAGGTGAACAGCGTGTTGCCGCAGATCAGGTAGAGGGGGTAGTTTTCGATGTTGGAGCGGAACATATAGCTGAAGATGATGGTCTGCAAAATCATCATCAGCAACGGGTTCAGGATGCTCCACACATAGCCCAGGAAGCTGCGGCGGTATTTGACCTTGAGATCGCGGGAAACCAGTTCGCGGATCAGCGGCCGGTATTTCACAAAGTGCTGCCAGTAGGTGGAAAGCTGGCGGAGTTTGGCGGATCGTTCCATGAAAAAATCTCCTTGCGTGGCGCTCAGTCCGGGCGGCCTTTCAGCCTGTGGTAAAGGCTGGTGCACAGCCCCAGCAGGCGGGGATGGTCCTGGAGCTTGCGGCGGACGGTGACTTTCAGCACCCAGTGGTCCACCAGCAGCCAGACCAGCCATTTTTTCAGCTTGGGCATGCTGTAATAGTCCACCGGGATGCAGTACCCGCTGCCGCCGCCCTGCAGGATATTGCGGCTGCGCTGCCACACGTCCCGGATGGTCAGCTTGTGGCCCTGGCCCAGGTCGTCCTCAAAGGGGATGGCGCCGAACAGGTCGGCGTCGGGGTATTTGGGGTAATGCAAAAAATACTCCATCGTCCAGCAGGCGTCGGCGGTGCGCACCGGCAGCCGGTCCAGGTCGGCGCCAAAGGTATCCGCCAGGTCGCGCACCAGCTGCAGCGCGCCCTGCTGCATCTGGGTGGTGACATAGCGGGCGGCAAAGGGGGCGCGGTATTCCTCAAACACCGGCACCGCCGTGCCGGAAGAACAGTCAAACCCGGTGCAGGACGGCCCCTGGAAGCTGATGGAATACTCGCGCAGCGCGCCGGTGACGGCGGGGGAGTAGTCGTACAGCGTTTCCAGCTTCATGCCGCTGTCGGTGCGGCGCTGCAGGGCCATGTCGGAGTTCAGGTGCAGGTAGCAGGCGGTGATGTCGTAGCCGTACAGGCTGGTCAGTACCGTTTCCAGCCGGCCGCTGTACCCGATGTCAAAGGTGGCGCTTTTGCCCTGGAAGAAGGGGCCGTAATACCGGCCCACACAGTCTTTGTACCGCTGCACCGCGTCGGGGTCCAGGCAGGTGTCCAAAAACAGGTTGGCAAACCGCTCAAAGGCGGCGGTGTCGCCAAAAGCCCGGCTGCCGTCGATGCCCTGCTCCGCCATGGCGGTGCGCAGTTTGGCAATGCCGGCTTCGGTGCAGGCGGGGCGCAGCAGGGCCACCAGCTTGTCCGGCGTCAGGTCGCGGGCGCTATAATACCACGGGGCCGAGTACAGGCTTTCCGGCGTGGCCAGCAGCAGCGGCAGCACCGTTTTGCGGGAGGCATAGATATAGTTTGCCTCCGCCGTCACGCCGTAAGCTTTTTTGACCAGTTCAAAAGCCTGCATGGGCAGCCAGCCGTCCCGCGCCACAAAGTTCACCTGGGCAAAGCCGTCCCGGCGGCACAGCCGGGCCAGCCACCGGGCAATGGCAAACAGGTACGGCCCCATGGCCCAGATGCCGATGCGCCGCGGGTCGGCGTTGAAATCGCTCTGCTTGATGACCGGGATGAACGGGTCGTCAAAAATGCGGTTGGCAGCCGCGGCCATCAGGCAGTGCATGCCCCAAAACCAGGCCATGCTGCTGGCGTTCCACTGCATGCCGTAATTGCGGGTGAACATATCGGCGTAGCAGTCGCCGTATTCAAAGCCGGGCACGTCGTTCTGCATGCAGGCGGTGACCTTGGGCAGCAGGAAGGCGGTCCAGCCAACCTCGCGGGCCTTCTGCACGTCGGCGGCGGGGTTGTCGCCGATGTGGACGATCTCGCTGCCCTGGCAGCCCAGCTGCTTCTGCACCAGGCGGTACAGCTGGCCGCTGGATTTGTTCACCCCGGCCTCGCAGGAGACATACACCCCCGCGGCGCCGGTGTAGCCGCATTTTTCCAGCATGCGGCGGATAAAATCGGCGGGCAGGTACATGTCCGACACACAGACCACCGTTTTGCCGGCAAACTGCGCCAGCTCCCACAGCTCCCGGCCCTTTTTGCGGGCGGTGCAGAACCGCAGCTCGCAGTCCAGCTCCAGCTGGCGGATCGCATCCAGATGGGGTGCCAGCCGCGGGCAGAGCGCCGCCAGCTCGGCGTAGATGTCGTCCAGCGTGACCTCGCCCAGGGCGCTGCGCTTTTGGTCGACGGCGGCCTTGCGGGCGCGGCGCTCGGCCTCCACCCGCAGCTGGCCGAACTGCACATGGTCGGCGCAGCCCAGCATCCGGGTGACGTCGGCCTCCATAAAGGCGAACAGGTCGGCGGGCTGCCAGAAAGGCCGCAGCAGCAGCGTGTCGAACACGTCAAAGCTGACCACCCGGCAGGCGGGGGAGAGCATGGCGCGCTTGAGCTCCTCCTGCCTGAGGCCGTCCATCTTCACCGGCTGCAGCGGCAGATCCACCAGGTCGTCCTCGGCGGGGCCGCCCTGCAAAAGTGCGTCCAGCATGCCGCGCAGCTCCCGCCGCTGGGCGGGCGTGCAGCGGCACTGCTGGTCCACCGCCTTTTTCCAGCCTTTGCCCAGCCGGGCGCGCCAGGCGTACAGCCCCGTGCGGAAATCGAACGAAAGCCCCTTGCCGGCCAGGTACTCCCCGGCGATGGCAAAGACGTTGGCAATGTCAGTCAGCGCCTTGTGGCATTTCTGGTAGGTCAGCTGCCGGGTGGAGGTGGAAGCCCCCGCGTGGCGGTAATACTTGTAAAATTCGCCGTGGACGTTGACCATGTGGCTGGCCGCGCCGAAAAACAGCGTGGCGTACAACAGGTCCTCGCACATGGTAAAGTGGGTGGAGATGGACTGCAAAAACGGCGCGATCCGGTCGAACAGGCGGCGGTGATAGACCTTGTTGCCGATGATATGGCAGCCGTAGTCCTGCCCGCCCTGCCCCAGCAGAAAACGCAGCGGTTCCTCGCCGGAAAGGTCCAGGTCGCTTTGCTGGAAGATGCGGTTGGGGTAGTAGATATCGCCGTTTTCAAATGTTTCAACAAAATCGCCGGCCACAAGGTCGGCGTCTGCTTGCAGTGCTTTCTGCATCATCAGGCGGTAATAGTCCACCGTGACGCTGTCGTCGCTGTCCAAAAAAGCGAAGTACTGGCCGGTCATGGCCATCAGGCCGGTGACGCGGGTGCGGAACAGGCCGCGGTTTTCCGGGTGGTGGATCACCCGGATGCGGCTGTCCTTTTTGGCGTACTCCTCGGCCAGGGCGGGGGCGTTGTCCGGCGAGGCGTCGTCCACCAGGATGACCTCCAGCGCCCGCCAGCTCTGTGCCAGGACGCTGTCCAGGCAGGCGGCCAGATACTGCTCGGTGCCGTATACAGGGATGATAACGCTTAAGATCGGCTGGGATTCGTGGGTTTCCATGGTCCTCTCCTGGTAGTTTGTGCGTGTGTTTTGCGTTTGGCCCACCACTGCATCAGGGGGTAACAGGCGTAGCCGGTGGCACGCAGCAGGCGGGTGTTCTTGTTTTTCATGCGGGAGGCGACGGCCGGGTGCTGGCTTCGCAGCATGCCGTCGTACCGGCGCAGCTGGGCGCGGATGCCGCCCCTGGCGGGGAAGCGCAGCAGCAGCTCGATGCCGTACTGGGCAATGTCCCTGGCGCGGGCGCGCAGCAGATCCCCCTTGGCGCCGGCCGGCAGGGCGTCGGCTCTGTCCAGGATCAGCCGGGTGACCTCCACGTAATCGTCAAAGTGTTTCTGGTAACTGGCCAGGCTGACGCTCTGGCCGTCCCGCCCCAGGCGGTAATGGTACAGCGGCAGGGGATAGAACACCAGCGTCTGCGCGGCGGCCAGCCCCAAAAAGGTGTAGGCCATGTCGGTATAGCTGCGCCGGTGCGGCAGCGAAATGCCTGCCGCGTGCAGCACCTGGGTGCGGAAGGTCATGCCGTGGATCTCCAGATCCAGCGGGGCGCCGCCCAGGTCCTCGAAGCTGTAAACACAGCCGGCCCGGCGGCCGGCGCAGACGTCAAAGGTGCGGCGCACCAGGCCGTTCTGCACGGTGCGGTAGTTGGTCATGACCACGTCGGCGGTGCAGTGTTCCAGCTGTTTCAGCAGGGAGGCAAGCGCCTGCGGGTCAAACCAGTCGTCGCAGTCCAGCGTGCGGAAATACCGCCCCTGCGCGGCGTGCAGTGCCGCCGTGACGGCGCTGCCGTAGCCGCCGTTTTTCTGGTCGATCAGGCGGAACACATCCGGCCGCCGCTGCACATACTGCCGGGCCAGGCGGGCGGTGCCGTCGGTGGAACCGTCGTTCACAACAAGCACTTCAAGGCGCTCGGCTCCTGCCGTCAGGCAGGAGTCCAGCGCCTTTGCCAGGGTGGATTCCCCATTATAAGCGGCAACCGCCACGGACAAAAGCTTGCCGGCGGCAGCTGGCTGTGTGTCTTGCTGAAGCATAGTGATCCTCAAATTACAGTCGTGCGTGCGCGGACAAAAGGCCGCACTTTCCTGTATAGTATACGCCATATTCTATCATAACCACCGCCGAAACGCAACTTTCTGTCAAAGCTGCGCGAAAGATGGGGAAAAACACAAAAAAGCCGGGCGCACAGCGGCAAAAACTGTGCGTCCGGTGAAAAGGAAGGCGGAAGCCGGGTGGGAAGGTCCGGCCCCGTGCGGGCTGTCCCGGCGGGACGCCCCGGTCACTGTGTGGCAATGGTGATGTCGCCGCTGGTGCTGTGCAAGGTCAGGGCAGGTGCGCCGCCGGGGCGGGCCAGGCGGCGGCCCATGCCGGCGCCGTCCAGCTCGATCTCGCCGCTTAACGAGCTTGCGGCGATGGCTGCGCCGCCGGCGGTGCGGATGTCCAAATCGCCGGAGACCGTCTCCCATTCGGCCGAGACCGCCGTGCTGCCCAGGCACTCGCAGTCGCCGGAGACGGTTTTGGCACGGAACCGGTCGGTGTCGCCGTCAAAGCGGACGTCGCCGGAAACAGTGCGGCAGTCGATGCGGTTGGCGGATACGTCCTCCAGCCGGATCTCGCCGGAGGTGGTCCCCGCGGTCAGCGTGTCGCAGCCCAGGGTGTGCACCGACACATCGCCGGAAACGGTGGTGAAGGAAGCTGCATTGCAGTCCACGCAGGTCAGCGTCAGGTCGCCGGAAGTGCTGCTGAACCGCAGCCCCGCCACCGTGCGGTCGCACAGACTGCAGTTGCCGGAAACGGTGGCCACTGAAAAGTCGCCCAGCTGCGCGCTGCGGGGGATGGTGACGATCACCGCATACTCTGCGGTATTGAGATTGATGTTCACGCTGCCGAAATGGAGGTGGACGCTGCCGCCGGTGCCGCCGCGGCCGGCGCGGGTGACAAAGTGCAGGATGCCGCCTGTCACCTCGCACCGCTCAATGTACTCCCGCGCGGGCAGGCAGTAGCGCAGCGCAAAGGTCTCGCCCTCCTCAAAGCGGACGTCGGCGCTCACCACATGGATGTCCGCGCCGGAAAACGGCTCCAGCGTCTGCCCGCCCTGCCGGGGCGGGGTCTGGCCGGCGCTGCCGCCGGCAAACAGGCTGTCCAGCAGGCCGCGGATGCCCGTGCGCACCGTATCGTCCGCAGCGGGGGCGGAAGCGGGCCGGTGCGCCGCCAGCTCGCCGGTCAGCTGCTCGGCAAAGCCCTGCGGCGGGCCGAAATGGGACACCAGCCGGTCGTAATCGTCCAGGCCGGCCTCGGCGGCGTATTCGCGGTAATAATCCAGCACGCTGCCGCGCTCGGCGTCGGTCAGGCCGCCCAGGCAGGCGGCCAGCTCCTGAAAATATTGTTCTGCGGTTTTCATGGCTGTTCCTCCAACAGGTCGTCCAGTTGATGTTCAAACACGTGCCACTCGCGCTGGTACTGTGCCAGCACGGCGCGGCCCTGTTCGGTCAGGTGATAATAGCGGCGGTTCCGGCCCTGCCAGGGCTGGTCATAGGTGGTCAAAAGCCCGCCTTTCTGCAGGCGCTTCAGCGCCGGGTACAGCGAAGTCTCGGACACGTCCAACATGCCGCGGACCTCCTGGGTCAGCTGGTAGCCGTAGGCATCTTTGCGGCGCAGGACGGCCAGAACGACAAAATCCAAAATTGCACCGCCGATCTGGAACCCCAAAAGGCTCACCTCCTGTTATTGATTTGCTATATTATAAAATAAATAATATAAAATGTCAATGCCTTTTCTCAAACATCTGCAAACAATATGCCCCGGCGTGTGCTGCGCTGCGCTGCGCCCTTTGCACCGCCGGCGGCAGGGGAGTGCCGGGCACCCGGCAGAGGCCGCTTGCAAGGGCGGCGGCATGCGTGTAATATAAAAGAAAAAGGACTGCCCGGCCGCGGGGGCCTGTACGCCCGTCCCGGCCGGACAGAGACAGGAGGACCCGGCCATGCCGTTCACGCTTGTCCGCAACGATATCACCAAAATGCAGGTGGATGCCATCGTCAACGCCGCCAACAACTCGCTTTTGGGCGGCGGCGGTGTGGACGGGGCCATCCACCGGGCGGCGGGGCCGGTCCTGCTGGCGGAATGCCGCACCCTGGGCGGCTGCGCCACCGGCAGCGCCAAGATCACCGGTGCGGGGCGCCTGCCCTGCCGGTACGTCATCCACACAGTGGGGCCGGTGTGGCATGGCGGCGGCTGCGGCGAGCGGGAGGCGCTGGCTTCCTGCTACCGCACCTCGCTGGAGCTGGCCGCGGCGCATGGCTGCGAGAGCGTGGCCTTCCCGCTGATCTCGGCGGGGGTCTACGGCTACCCGGCGGACCGGGCCATCCAGGTGGCCGAGCAGACCATCCTGGCCTTTTTGCAGGAGCACGAGTTGCAGGTCTATCTGGTCCTTTTTGACCGCACCGCCTTCCGGCTTTCCGGCGAACGCCGCCGCGACATTGCCGCCTACATCGACGACCGCTATGTGGACGAGCATACCGACCACGCGCTGGAGAGCCGGCGCATGGCCGCGGCACAGCAGGCGGACGCTTTCTTTGACCTGCAGGCCCGGTTCAACGCGCCCGCCCCGGCCGCCGCAGCGGACCGGGAGCTGCGGGAGGCGGTGTCGCACCTGGACGAGAGCTTTTCCCAGATGCTGCTGCGCAAGATCGACGAGCGGGGCATGACCGACGTCCAGTGCTACAAGCGGGCCAACATCAGCCGCAAGCTGTTTTCCAAGATCCGGTCCGACGTGCAGTACCGGCCCAGCAAGCCCACCGCGCTGGCCTTTGCCGTGGCGCTGCGCCTGCCGCTGGCCGAGACCCGCGAGCTGCTGCAGAAAGCGGGCTTTGCCCTGTCCCGCTCCAACCGGTTCGACATTATTGTGGAATACTTTATCGCCCGCGGCTGCTACGATATCTTTGAGATCAACGAGGCGCTGTTCGCCTTTGACCAGAGCCTGCTGGGCGGCTGACTGCACCCCGGCGGGAAATGTCGCCTGCCGGGCGACCTCTGCGCTCGCAAAATGCGGTACGATCAGGCTGTAAGGATAAACGCTCTGCCGGGCGTGGCCTTACAGCCGCTTTTTGCATCGCCGCCGGCGCGCAGACGCCGAACCCACAGGAGGGCACAGCCATGACAAACGCAACCGAAACCAAACGCACCGCCGCCCAAAACGACCTGACCGAGCTGGTCTTTATCCTGGACCGAAGCGGCTCGATGTGCGGGCAGGCCGCCGACACTATCGGCGGCTTCAACTCGATGCTGGAAAAGCAGAAGGCCGCGCCGGGCCGCGCTTACGTCAGCACCGTGCTGTTTGACGACCGCAGCGAGGTCCTGCACGACCGCCTGCCGCTGGACCAGGTTCCGCCCATGACCGACCGGGAGTATTACGCCCGCGGTTCCACCGCGCTGCTGGACGCCGTCGGCGGGGCCATCCGGCACATTGGCAACATCCACAAGTATGCCCGGCCGGAGGACGTGCCCGCCCGCACGCTGTTTTTCATCACCACAGACGGGATGGAAAACGCCAGCCGCCGCTACAGCTGCGACGACGTCCGGCGGATGATCCGGCGGCAGAAGGAACGGTACGGCTGGGAGTTTGTGTTCCTGGGGGCCAACATCGACGCGGTGGAGACCGCCGCCCGGTTTGGCATCGGCGCCGACCGGGCCGCCACCTACTGCGGCGACAGCGCCGGCACCCGGCTGAACTACGATGTGTTCAGCGACCTGGCCTGCCGCATCCGCGCCGGGGCGCCCATCGACCCGGACTGGAAAGCCCCCATCGAGGCCGACGCCCGAACCCGCGGCCAGGCCCCCGGCCCGGCCCGCCGCAGATAAGGCGCAGCCGCCGGCCCGCCCGCGCCGGTCAGGAAGCCGCTGCAAACGGCCCCGCCCCGAAAACCAGACGCAAGGCAATATGGCAATATAAAAACGGCCCCGGCAAATGCCGGGGCCGTTTTGCTGCGCAGAGGCGGCAGGCGCTTACAGCGTCGAGTAGCCGTAGCTGTTGACCAGCGCGTCAATGCGCTGGCCGGCCTTGCAGAAGGGGCAGGCGTGCGAGTCGTAGGACTGGTAGTCGGGCAGGTCGGCCGGGTCAAAGATGGACATGACCGGGTAGCCCTCGCACTCCTTGACGGTGGCAAAGATGGCGGTCAGCCCCGCTACGGTGCCGCCGTAGTAGCGCACCGCCTCGATGGCCGAGCGTACGGTGTAGCCGGTGGTGACCGATGCGGCCAGGATCAGCACATGCTTGCCGGTGATCATGGGGGTCAGGTTCTCGCGGAACAGCAGCTGGCTGCCGGTGGTGTGCTCCGGCGTTACCACATAGATAGTCTGGTGGGCGTTCATGTTGATAAAACCGTCGCGGGTCAGCTCGCTGGCCAGGCAGGCGCCGATGACCTCGGTGCCGTCCAGGCAGAGGACGGTATCCACAACGGTGGTGGCCTTATAGGTGGATACCAGCTCCCGCGCAACGGCCCTTGCCTCGGACAGGCGGGTCTTGGGCACCGTCACATCGATAAAATAATTGATGTGGCTGTGGCTGGTGGCAAAGTGCCCCTTTGCCACGCGCAGATACAGGTCCGCCTTTTTGGTGGGGATCTTGACCAGGTGCATTGCCATAGTGTGCTTCTCCTTTCGGTTCCCGCCGGAGCGGGATTCTTCCACTACCATCTATTGTACCGTCAAACCGCGGCAGGTTGCAACTGCCTTGCATACGGAAAAACCGCCAAAATATCACGGCTATTTTCGGCACTTTGCCGCCGGCATGGCATTGGCGGCGGGCGGGGCGTCAATCCGTCCGCTGCGGTGCGGCGCCGGCGCCGCGGACAGCTTCCAGGCTGGCGGCATCCTCGCGCACAAAGGCGGCATTGCGCTCGTAGTCGTGCTGGAACACATGGGCAAACAGTACGTCCAGCACTGCCTTTTGGGCGGCGGCCGAGGCAAAGGTGGAGATCTTGGCGTCGTTGGATTCCATCGGCGGCAGAAGCAGCAGGCAGTCCGCCCGGCGCGCGGCGGGGCTGTCCGCGCGGGCGGTGACGGCGATCACCGGGGCGCCGCACTTTTTGGCTGCGGCCAGCGCCGCCCGCAGCTGGTCGTTTGCGCCGGAGTAGGACACCGCCAGCAGGCAGTGGCCGGCGTCCATCCGGCGGGTGAAATAGCTGCCCTCCACCCGGTCGGACACCAGGTTCACCTGCCGGCCGATCTTGCGCATGCGGAACGCAAAATCCGCGCTGACGTGGCCGCTGGTGCCGATGGCATACAAATCGATGCAGCTGGCGGACAATAGCAGCCCCGCCGCGCGCCGTACCACTTCGGCCGGCAGCAGCGCGGGCAGCCGCCGCAGAGACTCCTGCTCCAGCCGGAGCACCGCGCGGGTCACCTCCTCGGCGGGGGTGGCGGCGTCAAAGGGAAAGTTGCAGTCGGGCAGCGGCGCGGCGCCGGGCACGGCTTCGCGGTACAGTTCGGCCTTGAACGCCTTCAAACTCCGGCAGCCGAATTTCCGGCAGAAGCGCGTCACCGCCGCCGGGCTGGTAAAGCTGGCGGCGGCCAGCTCCCGCGCGCTCATCCGGGCCGCCTGCTCCGGATTTTGCAGGATATAGTCGCGCAGGTGCCGCTCGGTCTGCGTCAGGCCGCTGTGCCGCTGCAGGCGGTAGATCAGGTCCATGTGGCGCAACCTCCTCCGTTTTGGTTCGTTGTCTGTCATTATATCGCCGCCGCCCGCCGGCCGTCAAATAAAAAGGCGGCGCAAACTGCGCAGACTGCACAAAAAACGGGAAGGATCTTTGGCCGGCTGGTACGTTTGTTTCAAACGGCCTGCCGGCTGCCGGCGGGATGAAACTGTGCTTCCCGTTTGCGGGGCGGGGCTTTTCTTTTGGCGGCGGGCATTTTATACTGTTGATCGCAACATGACGCCTGACCGGGGCCTTGACGGGGAAACCTCCCTGCGCCCGGCCGGGCAGCGGGGGAGCAAGGCTCTCGAAAGGAGACAATGCCATGAGAATGCCGGACGGATTTTTGTGGGGCGGCGCCACCGCCGCCAACCAGTGCGAGGGCGCCTACGACGCGGACGGGCGCGGGCTTTCCAATATTGATGTGCTGCCCTACGGCCCCGACCGCTTGAAGGTAGCCCGCGGCGAGATGAAGATGCTGGAATGCGACGACCAGCATTATTACCCCTCCCACCAGGCCATCGACATGTACCACCATTATAAAGAGGATATCGCCCTGATGGCGGGCATGGGCTTCAAGTGCTACCGGCTGTCCATCTCCTGGACGCGCATCCTGCCCAACGGCGACGACGACACCCCCAACGCCGCCGGCGTCGCCTTCTACCGCAGTTTGTTTGAGGAATGCCATAAATACGGCATCGAGCCGCTGGTGACCATCTGCCATTTTGACGCGCCCATCGCGCTGATCAAAAAGTACGGCGGCTGGAGGGACCGCCGCATGGTGGACGCGTTCCTGAAATACTGCCGGGTCCTGTTTGACAATTACGGCGGCCTGGTCAAATACTGGCTGACCTTCAACGAGATCAACATGCTGATCAACAAGCCGTTTTCCGGCGCGGGCATCGTGTTTGAGCCGGGCGAAAACCGGGAACAGGTCAAGTACCAGGCGGCCCACCATGAGCTGATCGCCAGCGCGCTGGCGGTCCGGCTGGCCCACGAGAAAATGCCCGGCTGCCAGGTGGGCTGCATGCTGGCGGCCGGCCAGTTCTACCCCTGCACCTGCGCGCCGCAGGATGTGTACGACGCCATGGAGTGCGACCGCGACAACTATTTCTTCATCGACGCCCAGGTGCGCGGTGCCTACCCGGTGTGGGCCAAAAAGCGGATGGAGCGCGCCGGCGTGGTGCTGGACGCCCTGCCCGGCGACGACGAGATCCTGGCCGCGGGCACGGTGGATTTTGTCAGCTTCAGCTACTATTCCAGCCGGTGCATCTCGGCCGACCCGGAGGTGCTCAAAGAGAACGCCCGCGGCAACGCGGTGGTCAAGTCGGTCAAAAACCCCTACCTGGCAGCCAGCGAGTGGGGCTGGCAGATCGACCCGCTGGGCCTGCGCATCACGCTGAATATGCTGTACGACCGCTACCAGAAACCGCTGTTCATTGTGGAAAACGGCCTGGGCGCCAACGACGTGGTGGAACCGGACGGCTCCATCCACGACAGCTACCGCATCGACTATATGCGCGAGCATATCAAGGCCATGCGGGACGCGGTCAACCTGGACGGCATCCCGCTGATGGGCTATACCTGCTGGGGCTGCATCGATCTGGTCTCCGCCTCCACCGGCGAGATGAAAAAACGCTACGGCATGATCTACGTGGACAAAGACAACGACGGCGCCGGCACGCTGGCCCGCAGCAAAAAGGACAGCTACTACTGGTACAAAAAGGTCATCGAGACCAACGGCGAGGATCTGGCCTGAACCGCGCAGGCCGCACAGGGCCGCGCCCTCCGGGAAAAAGGGGGCAGCCGCCGCATGGCCGTTTGACACACAGCAAGAGGGCGCCGCCTGACGGCAGCGCCCTCTTTTGGCGTTTTGCGTGTTTTGCACGATGGTTTACCGCAGGCTGTCGTCCTTCAGCAGCCCGGTCAGGTCGCCGGTCAGCACCCGGCGGGCGCCCAGGGCGTAGGCAAGGGCCACCGCGGCGACGATCAGCGCGGCAAACAGCGCCACCGGCAGCACCGGCGCACGGGCCAGGAACACCCCGGCGTCCAGATAGCTGGCGCGCAGCATAAAGGCCACCATCAGGGCGGTCAGCGGCAGGGTGACGGCCAGCGGCCGCCCGGCCAGCACCGCGGCCTCGATCCAGAACAGGCTGCGCAGCTCCCCGGGCGTCATGCCCACGGCAAGGTAGCGGGCAAACTCCCGCCGGCGCTGGCCCGCATAGCCCAGCGTGTTGAGAAAGACGTTGGCCAGCCCGATGGCCGCCAGCAGCAGGCAGAACCCGCCCAGGATCCCCTGTGCGCCGGCGATCATCCGGTCGTTGGCCAGCTGCTCGCCAATGCGGTTCTCGATGGTAAAGGCATAGTCGGCCTGTTCCAGCAGGGGGCGGATCTGCGCTTCCAGCGCCTCGCACCCGGCCAGGGTGATGCCCTCCCCGCCCAGGATGCGCAGGGTCGTCCCGCCGGCGTCGGCAAGGCCCAGCCGGCCGCCCAGGCTCTGCCACAGGCTCAGCGGCCAGAACTGCACCAGCGTGTACTGGTCGTATTCCTCCCGCAGGGCGGGCGGCGTATCGGTGCAGCCCAGCAGCGGCAGCTCCCCCAGCGGGCTGCCGTCCGGGCCGGCCAGCGGCAGGGCCGCCAGGTCCGGCTGCACAAAGGGAAGATACGCCCGGTCGCGGAAATTGCTGTGCAGGCTGTCCCACACCCGGTTGAGCAGCACCGCCCCTTCCAGCGACGGCTCCACGCCCGCCTGCCGGCAGTAGGCAAGAAAGCTGGCGTTGTCCAGCACCACCACGGGCGCGTCCACCAGCCAGCCGCTGCCCTGGGGCACGGCGTCGCTGCCGGCCAGGGCGGAAAGCCCGCCCAGCGCCTGCAGTTCATCGCTTTGGGCGTCGGCCGGCAGCAGGCAGGCGGCGTCGGCCCGAATGTAGGCCGCGCAGCTCTCAACGCCGGGCAGGTCCTGCAGCTGCTGCGTCAGCGCAAATTCCGAGAGCGGCACATCCGGCAGGACGGCCATCACGTCCCAGGCGTCCTGGTAGCGGGCAAAGTAGGTCATCTGGGTGCTGATGCCGGACAGGGTAAAGAAACACAGCATGGCCGTAAACCCCAGAAAGGACAAAAGCAGCGACACATTGGCGATGCGCAGAGACTTTGCCTGGGCTTTCAGCGCGCCGCCGGCCAGCTCGCCCCGTATGCCGAACAGCAGCGCCAGCAGCCGGGCGGGCCGGCGGCGCCTGCCGCGGGCGGCGGGGGCGGGGTCAGGCCCGTCCCGCAAAGCCTGCAGCGGCGTCATGCGGCTGAGGCGGCGGGCCGGCAGCCAGGCCGAGAACAGCACCGTCAGCCCGGCGGCCAGCAGCGCCCCCGCGGCCACCAGCGGATGCAGCTGGAAAACGGCCGGCAGCCGCCCGGCCACGTCGGCAGCCGCGGCGTTTACGGCGGCCAGCACGGCCCGGCAGGCGGCCAGGCCCAGCGCCGTGCCCGCGGCCAGCGGCGCCAGCGACAGGGCGGCGGCCTCCTGCAGCAGGCAGGTGCGGATCTGGCGGGGCGTTGCGCCGATGCTGGCCAGGATGCCGAACTGGTGCAGCCGTGCCTGCATGGTGATCTCGAAAGAACTGCGGATCAGCAGCACCAGCGCGGCGGCCGCCGCGCCCAGCACTGCCAGCAAAAAGGGCAGCAGCAGCGGCGGGCTGGGGTCCTGCGGGTCGGTGACCAGATAAAGGGCCAGCAGCGTGCTGTGGGCCTGGACCGCATCCGCCGGCAGCGCCAGGGCGTCCCGGATCAGCGCCAGATCCCGGTAGATGCTGCCCCGGTCCCGGAAGGTCAGTTCAATGACGGCGCTGCCCTCCGCCGCCGGGGCGGGGGAGAGCACCGCCGTTTCCACGTTGGCAAACTGCGTCAGCTTTTGCAGCGTTTCGTCCGGCTGGCCGCCGTCCTGCGCCACGGTGACACGGGCGTGCCAGCCGCCTTCCTCCTGCGTGATGCGCCGGATCTCGTAGACCCACAGGTTGTAGGCCAGGCTGCAGAGCAGCGACAGGAAAAAGGCGGCGGCCAGTGCAGCGGCGGCCACCGTCCACCCGGCGGCGCGGTTGCGGGCCAGATAACTGCGGGAAAAGTCCTTCCACATACGCCTTACCCCCGCCTGCGGTCGCTGACGATGCGGCCGTCGCTCAGCGTGATGACCCGGTCCGCCTGGGCGGCCAGACGCTCGTCGTGGGTCACCAGCAGGATGGTCTGCCCCAGGTCGCGGTGGCAGCGCCGCAGCAGGTCCAGGATCTCGGCGCTGTTGCGGCGGTCCAGGTTGCCGGTGGGCTCGTCCGCCAGCAGCAGCGCGGGGCGATAGCACAATGCCCGCGCGATGGCCGCCCGCTGCTGCTGCCCGCCGGACAGCTGCCCCGGCAGGGCGCCCAGCTTGTCCTGCAGGCCCAGGGTGGACGTCAGCCGGCGCAGCAGCTCCGGGTCCGGGCGGCGCTTGTCCAAAAGCAGCGGCATGGCGATGTTCTGCTCCACCGTCAGGGTGGGGATCAGGTTGAAAAACTGGTAGACCAGCCCCACCTTGCGCCGGCGGAACAGCGCCGCGCGGGTGGCGTCCAGGCCGCCCACGTCCACGCCGTCCACCAAAACGGTGCCGGCGGTGAGGCGGTCCACGCTGGCTAAAATGTGCAAAAGCGTTGATTTGCCGGAGCCGGACGCCCCCACGATGGCGGCAAACTCGCCCCGCTCCACCGTCAGGTCGACGCCGTCCAGCGCACGGACGGCAGTGTCGCCGCGGCCGTAGATCTTTTGCAGACCGCTGCATTGCAGCAATGCCATAAAGAATGCCTCCTTCTGCGCGGCAAAAGCCGGGTCCCGCCGCGCCGGGATCTGGTATGCCCCCCATTGTAGCAGGGCAAAGTGACATCCCGGTGACAGGGCGGCGTCAGGCAAAGTAGAACCGCACGGTGAACCGCCCGCCGCCGTCGGGGGCGTTGCCGGCGGTCAGCAGGGCGTTCTGGCGTTCCAGCAGCTCGCGGGCGATGGCCAGGCCGATGCCGGTGCTGCCCGGCCCGGCGCCGGCCCCGCGGTAGAACCGCTCAAACAGGCGGGGCAGGTCGGCAGGGGCAAAGCCCGGCCCCCGGTCGCGGATGCAGACCTCGGCGTACAGCGGGGTTTGGGTGTAGGTACAGCGGACGGCGCTGCCCGGCGGGCTGTGCTCCACGCAGTTTTTCATCAGGTTCAGCAGGGCCTCCATCGTCCAGTCGGGGTCCGCCTGCACGGCGACGGGCGGGCCTTCCGGCACCTCCAGCGTTACCTTCCGCTGTGCGGCCAGGGGCTCCAAATTGTCGGCGGCCATCGCCAGCAGCGTAAACAGGTCGGCCTGCGCGGGGCAAAGCTGCAGCGTGCCGGAATCCAGCCGCGCCAGCAGCAGCAGCGATTCCTCCAGGCGGGTCAGCCGCGCCAGCTGGGGCTCCATCCGGCGGCGGGTCTCGCCGCCCGCCGCCTGCGCCGCCAGCGAAAGCGCCGTCAGCGGCGTTTTCAGCTGGTGGGCGATGTTGGCCAGGTTTTGGGCAAAACGGTCGCGGGCGGCCAGGGCGGCCTGCCGGGTGCGGGTCAGCTCGGTCACCGTCTTGCCGATCTCGTCGGCCAGGCGGGCGGCCTCGCCCTCGCCGCCGTCCAGCAGCGGCATCGCCCCGCCGGCGCGGGCGGTCTCCAGCGCGTCGGTCAGCCGGCGCAGCTGCCGCGCCTGCGCCCGCCGGCACAGCGTCCAGGCCAGCACGGTCAGCCCGCCGCCCAGCGCAAGGCCGGCCGCGGCCGCTGCCGCCAGCGCCCCGGCCCCGGCGGCAAAATCCCCGGCGTCGTAGCCCAGCGCCGCCAGCACGCCGGGGCCGGCGGCAAAGCTGCGCTGCCGGGCCAGCCGGAAGACCGCCTCCGCCGTGTCCGGCGCGCCGGCCACCAGGGCGGTGCAGAACCCGTCCAAAAGCGCCAGCTGCCGCCGGGCGTGCCAGCCGGCCAGCAGCAGGGCGGTCAGGCCGGACGCCAGCAGGCAGGCGGCCAGGATCAGGCAGACAGGGGCGGCGCGCTGCGCCCGGCGGGTGTGCTTCACGGTGCATCCTCCTCCATACGGTAGCCAAAGCTGCGCACGGTTTTCAGGCAGCGGGGCTGGCCCAGTTTTTCGCGCAGGCGCTTCATGGTCACGGTCAGGGTGTTGTCGTTGACAAAGCGGCCGTTGCGGTCCCACAGTTCGGTCAGCAGCTGCTGCCGGGTGATGGTGCGCCCCTTGTTTTTCAGCAGCAGGCGCAGCAGCTGGTATTCCAGAAAGCCCAGGCTCACCGGCCGGCCCCGGCAGGTCACGGCCTGGCGGCTCTCGTCCAGGGCGATGCCGCCGCATTGCAGCACCGGCCCGCCCTGCTGCCCGCTGCGCCGCAGCAGCGCCTGCATACGGGAAAACAGCACCTCCCGGTCAAAGGGCTTGGCCACATAGTCGTCGGCGCCGCAGGCAAAGCCGTCCAAAATGTCTTTGGTGTCGCTGCGGACCGTCAGCATCAGGATGGGCAGCTGCGGGCTGCGGCTGCGCAGCGCCCGGCAGAAAGCCGTGCCCTCGCCGTCGGGCAGGTTCCAGTCCAGCAGGACCAGGTCGGGCAGGCGCTCTGCCAGGGCGCGCCGCGCCCCGGCCAGGGTGGGGCACCATACCGTCCGCCAGCCTTTTTCGGCCAGGAAATCCCGCACCGCCGCGGCGATGGCGGCGTCGTCCTCCAGGTATAAGATCGTCATGGCAGTCACCTGTTTGCAAGTGGAAATGCGTTCTTTTCCACCAGTATATAACGCGGCCCGGCGGCAGGGCAAGGGCCGCGGGCACGCCGGCACTTGCAATCCGGGGCGATTTCGGTTAATATTGTTAACGTGCAATACGCAGAACTTACCGCATCGGGGCGGCCGCTGCACCCTGCGCGCAGGACCGCCCCGCATTTTGTTTTTGGCGCGGCCGCCGCAAGGCCCGCCGCCGCGCCGCATATGCTTTACCACGGCACACACTATCACAGCAAACGGGAGGGAAATACCCATGTGCGGAATCGTTGGATTTACCGGCGCGGCCCAGGCTGCGCCCATTCTGCTGGACGGCCTGGCAAAACTGGAATACCGCGGCTATGACTCCGCCGGCATCGCGGTGGAGAACGCCGCCGGCAAGATCGAGGTGGTCAAGGCCAAGGGCCGCCTGCGCGTTTTGTCCGAGATGACCGACGGCGGCAGCACCGTGCCCGGCAGCTGCGGCATCGGCCACACCCGCTGGGCCACCCATGGCGAGCCTTCCGTCGTCAACGCCCATCCCCATTATTCCCGCGACCAGAAGATCGCGGTGGTACACAACGGCATCATTGAAAACTTTCAGGAGCTGAAAGACCGGCTGACCGCCCGCGGCTTTACCTTCACCTCCCAGACCGACACCGAAGTGGCCGCCCAGATGATCGACTATTATTATACCGGCGAGTCCGCCGGCGACCCGCTGGACGCCATCACCCGCATGATGCTGCATGTGCGCGGCAGCTACGCGCTGGGCGTGCTGTTTGCCGACCAGCCCGGCGTCATCTACGCCGTCCGCAAGGACAGTCCGCTGATCGTGGGCAGGGCCGAAAACGGCAGCCTGATCGCCTCGGACGTGCCGGCGCTGCTCAAGTACACCCGCACCGTCTACTACATCGACAACCTGGAGATCGCCCGCCTGACGCCCGACTCCATCGAGTTTTTCAACATCGACAAGGAACCCATCGAAAAGACCCCCTCCACCATCGAGTGGGACGCCGAGGCAGCCGAGAAGGGCGGCTTCGAGCACTTTATGATGAAGGAGATCCACGAGCAGCCCGCCGCCGTACGGGAAACGCTGTCCCCCCGCATCAAGGACGGCCGCATCGACCTGTCCGAGGTCAGCCTGGACGAGGAGGCCATCCGCGCCGTCCGCCGGCTGTACATCATCGGCTGCGGCTCGGCCTACCATGTGGGCGTGGCGGCCCGCTACGTGTTCGAGAGCCTGGCCCGCCTGCCGGTGGAGGTGGACGTGGCCAGCGAGTTCCGCTACCGCGACCCGGTGCTGGAGGACGACGCCCTGGCCATCATCATCAGCCAGAGCGGCGAGACCGCCGACAGCCTGGCCGCCCTGCGGGAATGCAAGGCCCGCGGCGTGCGCACGCTGGGCATCGTCAACGTGGTGGGCAGCTCCATCGCCCGCGAGGCCGACGCGGTGCTGTACACCTGGGCGGGGCCAGAGATCGCCGTGGCCACCACCAAGGCCTACTCCACCCAGCTGGCGGCCGTCTACCTGCTGGCCACCGAGTTCGGCCGGGTGCGCGGCGTGCTGGAGGAGGAGCGGTACGCCGCGCTGGTGCAGGAGCTGGAAGCCCTGCCCGGCAAGATCGAGAAAACGCTGGCCGACAAGGAGCGCATCCAGTGGTTTGCCAGCAAGTACGCCGCCGCCAAGGACGCTTTCTTCATCGGCCGCGGGCTGGACTACGCCGTGGCGCTGGAGGGCAGCCTGAAGTTCAAGGAGATCAGCTACATCCACTCGGAGGCGTTTGCCGCCGGCGAGATGAAGCACGGCCCCATCTCTCTGGTGGAGAAGGGCACGCTGGTGGTGGGCATTGCCACCCAGCCCGGCCTGTACGAAAAGACCATCTCCAACATGGTGGAGGCCAAAAGCCGGGGCGCTTTCCTGATGGGGCTGACCAGCTACGGCAACTACAACATCGAGGACACCGCCGGCTTTACCGTCTACGTGCCCCGCACCGACCCTCACTTTGCCACCAGCCTGGCGGTCATCCCGCTGCAGCTGCTGGCCTACTATGTCAGCTGCGCCAAGGGCCTGGATGTGGACAAACCCCGCAACCTGGCCAAGAGCGTGACGGTGGAATAAGCCGCTGGCTATGGCATAGCATACAAACATTCAAGCGGATTTTTGTGCAACTTTTGCTCCGTTTGGCGGGCCGACCACCCGGCAAACGGAGCGAACTTGTGTTATAATACAAAAAGAGAGTTGCCCTTTGCAGGGCGGTGCGGCCGCCCTGCAGCTGTGCCGTGCCCCGCTGCGGCGGGCAGAGGATAAAAAACGGTCGCGCCGGCCGCCGAGGCCGGCGCAGCCTGACATAGACAACGCGGCGGCCGGCGGCGCAAGCGCGCCCGGCCGGCCTGCGCAAAGCACTGCCCGCTGCCGGGACGGCGGCGGGAGATGGGAATGGCGGAATGAAACAAGATAACCGACAAATCATAAAGGGGCTGCCGCGCCGCATCGCGCTGATGTGCCTGGACTGCGGGCTGATCGTGCTGTCCTACCTGATCGCCATCATGCTGCGGTTTGACGCCGAGAACGCCTATATGCGCCCCGGCGTCATCGAGACGATGCTGCCCTGGCTGCCCTATATCCTGCTGATCTATATGATCGTGTTCTGGTTCGGCGGCCTGTACGAGATCCTGTGGGAATACGCCGGCGTGCGGGACCTGGCCCAGCTGACGCTGCTGGCCGGGCTTGCCACCGGCATCGTCATGCTGATCGACCTGATGCTGGAAGGCGTCTTGTACCGCACCGTGCTGGTGCTGGGCGCGGTGTTCATTGTGGCGCTGGTGGGCGGCGTGCGCTTTTTGTGGCGCGGGATGCGCAGCCTGGCCGCCCAGGCCCGCAGCAGCAAAAAGGAACGCCGCCGCAAGGGCGAGCGCGCCGCCCCGCTTTTGATCGTGGGCGCGGGCAATGCCGGCGCCTGGGCGGTCAACCTGTGCAAAAACAAAAACCGCAGTTTCGGCGACCCGGTCTGCATCGTGGACGACGACCTGACCAAAAAGAACCTGCGGGTGCAGGGCGTGCCGGTGCGGGGCACCATCTCCGACATCCCGGAGCTGGTGCGCAAGTACCACATCGTCGAGATCGTCATCGCCATCACCAGCCTGAAGGGCGAGCGCCTGCGGGAGGTCATCAACCTGTGCAACTCCACCCACTGCCGGGTGCGGATGCTGTCCGACCCGCAGGCGGTGGACGAGAACGGCAACCCCGCCGCGGCCCCCGGCTTCGGCCTGCGGGAGCTGAACACTGCTGACTTTCTCTCCCGCGACGAGGTCCAGCTGAACAACGCCCAGATCTCGGAGTACCTGCACGACAAGGTGGTGCTGGTCACCGGCGGCGGCGGGTCCATCGGCAGCGAGCTGTGCCGCCAGATCATCCGCTACCGCCCCAAACAGCTGCTGATCTTTGATATTTACGAAAACTGCGCCTACGAGCTGGAGATGGAGCTGCGCAACAAATACGGCAGCAAGGTGCCGGTGGTCACGCTGATCGGCTCCATCCGGGACAAGCAGCGGCTGGACGAGGTGTTCGAGATCTACCGCCCGTCGGTGGTGTTCCACGCCGCCGCCCACAAGCACGTGCCGCTGATGGAGGTCAGCCCGGCCGAGGCGGTCAAGAACAACGTGTTCGGCACCAAAAATCTGCTGACCTCCGCCGCCGAGCACGGTGTCGAGCGGTTTGTGCAGCTTTCCACCGACAAGGCGGTCAACCCCACCAACGTCATGGGCTGCACCAAGCGCATCTGCGAGATGCTGATCCAGACCTTTGCCCAGAACACCACCATGAAGTGCATGGCGGTGCGGTTTGGCAACGTGCTGGGCAGCCACGGCAGCGTCATCCCGCTGTTTGAGGAGCAGATCAAGCAGGGCGGGCCCGTCACCATCACCCACCCGGAGATCGTGCGCTACTTTATGACCATCACCGAGGCCGCCCAGCTGGTGCTGCAGGCCGGCGCGCTGGCCAAAAGCGGCAGCATCTACGTGCTGGACATGGGCGAGCCGGTCAGGATCATGGACCTGGCCACCCGGCTGATCCGCTTTTACGGCTACGAGCCGGGCGTGAACATGGACATCAAGGTGACCGGCCTGCGCCCCGGCGAAAAGCTGTACGAGGAGCTGATGATGGACGCCGAGCAGGACAAGATGGGCAAGACCGCCCACGACAAGATCTTTGTGGCGCCGCCCATGCAGATCGACCTGCCCAGCTTCTACGCCCAGCTGCAGGAGCTGCAGGAACACCTGGAAAACAAGGACGACGCCATTGTGGAGCAGCTGCAAAAGATGGTCAGCAGCTACCACCCCAACCGCCATGTCAACGAGGACCACACCGTCAGCGCCAAAAGCGGCAACACCGGCCTGCTGGACAAGGCCGAGGTCGCCCGCGCCCTGAACGACGCCCAAAAGCCCACAGCCTGACCCCGCAAAGCAAGGAGGGAACCGTGTTGTACCAAACCTATGTCAAGCGCGCGCTGGATCTTATCCTTTCGCTGCTGGCGGTCATTGTGCTGGCCATCCCCATGGGGATCATTGCGCTGTGGATCAAGCTGGACAGCCCCGGCCCGGTGCTGTTCCGCCAGCGCCGCGTGGGGCGCGACCGCACCCATTTCAACATCCTGAAATTCCGCACCATGCGGGGCGACACCCCCCATGACGTGCCCACCCATCTTTTGAAAAACCCCGACTCCTACATTACCAAAAGCGGCGCGTTCCTGCGCAAGACCAGCTTGGACGAGCTGCCCCAGATCTACAACATCCTGGCCGGGCAGATGAGCATCGTCGGCCCGCGGCCGGCGCTGTACAACCAGTACGACCTGATCGAGGCGCGGGAAAAGGTCCACGCCAACGACGTGCGCCCCGGCCTGACCGGCCTGGCCCAGGTCAACGGCCGGGACGAGCTGCCCATCGACGTCAAGGCCCGCTATGACGGCGAGTACGCCGCCCACGTGACCTTTGGCATGGATGTGTCCATCTTTTTCCGCACCATCGGCTATGTGTTCCAGCGCCGCGGCGTCGTCGAGGGCGGCACTGGCGCCATGCAGGACCGGCAGGACGGCCGGGACGGCACCGGCCGTTGACCCTGTGTGCGGCAGGCAGCCCGGCAGCCGGGCTGCTGTTTTTTTGCGCCGGTGCGGGCGGGTCCCGTTTTTGGGCCCGCATCCCCTGCGGGGCCGCAGCCGGCCGCCATTGCATGGGCAAAATGACGGACAGGCTTCCGGCCGGTTTGTTCCGTCGAACTGCCAGCAAAAACAAAAGTTAAAATTTTGACCAAGAAAGCGCAAAAAAAATCGGTCAAATATGTTGCAAAACACAACTGGATTGTGTAAAATATACATCAGAGAGTTTGGTATTTGGTAAATTTCACAACTGTTCAAGCCACCGGGTGATGGGCAAAACTGCACAACGCCCCGTGCGGCTGCGCTGGCACGCAGCCCGGCTGTACAAACTGCCAGCATATGGTTCAGGTAAGGGGAGACTGTTATGGCAAACAGGGTGTTCCAGAACGTGGTATACCAGATGAAGGACGCGGTGGACCGGGTCGTCGGCGTGGCGGACGAGACCGGGGCGGTCATCGCCTGCTCGGAACTGGGCCAGATCGGCGAGGTGCGCGAGGGCTTTGCCGCCCAGCGGCTGACCTCCGGCGACGCCTTTGTGCGCGACGGCTACGCCTACCACCAGTTCTCCGGTTCCAAGCACAACGACTACGCCGTCTTTGTGGAAGGCTCCGACCAGGTGGCAGAGCAGTTCGCCTCCATGCTGGCCATCAGCCTGCAAAGCATCAAGCAGTACCACGACGAAAAGTTTGACAAGACCAACTTTATCAAAAACGTCGTGCTGGACAATATCCTGCCCGGCGATATCTACGCCAAGGCGCGGGAGCTGCATTTTGTCTCGGACGTGCAGCGGGTGGTGCTGCTGATCCGTGTTACCAGCTCCAACGATATCTCGGCCTACGATGTGGTCAGCAGCCTGTTCCCGGACAAGCAGAAGGACTTTGTCTTTAACATCAGCGAGACCGACACCGTGCTGGTCAAGGAGATCAAGCCGGACAACAGCACCCGCGATATGGAAAAGCTGGCCGCCTCCATTGTGGACACCCTTTCGGGCGAGCACTACATCAAGGCGGTGGTGGGCATCGGCACCCCCATCAACAACATCAAGGACCTGGCCGCTAGCTTCAAGGAAGCGCAGATCGCCATGGAAGTGGGCAAGGTGTTCGACACTGAGCGCCAGGTCATCTCCTACGACCACCTGGGCATCGCCCGGCTGATTTACCAGCTGCCCACCACCCTGTGCGAGGCCTTCCTGCGCGAGGTGTTCAAGCAGGACAGCATCGACTCGCTGGACTCCGAGACGCTGTTCACCATCCAGCGGTTCTTCGAGAACAACCTGAACGTGTCCGAGACCAGCCGCGGCCTGTTTGTCCACCGCAACACGCTGGTCTACCGGCTGGAGAAAATCAAAAAGCTCACCGGCCTGGATCTGCGCAAGTTCGACGACGCCATCGTCTTTAAGGTGGCGCTGATGGTCAAAAAGTACCTGTCCGCCAACCCGGCCAAGTACTGACCGCCGCGCCCGCGGCGGGCGGCAAAAAAATGCGCTCCGACGGCGCCTTTCGGTGCAACGCACCGGCGGGCGCCGCCTTTTTGCGCCCCGGCGGGGCAGGGGCGTGCCGGGCCGGCTCAAAAAAATTTACAAACTTTCCACATTCCCGGCGGGAGAGGCGGCGCACAAAAATTTACGCGTACATATGGTAAAAATTGGCGCTTTTGCCGCGGAGGGCCATCTTGACGCAGGGTTGCCGGGCATGGTAAGCTAGAATATGTATAGCGGCGGGCGGCGTCCCCCTGTAACATTTCTGCACAAAACCCGTTGCTGAAATATAGATCGGGGCGCTTTGCGGGCAGGGCCCGCGGCTGCCGGCGGAAAGCGCCGGGCGGCGCGCACCGGGGAATGTCGACGGGTGTAACAGGAGTTCAAACATGATCGACTTTGTACATGTAACAAAGGTATATGAAACGCAGAACGACGAGAACGTCGCGCTGGAGGACATCAACCTCCACATCGACGACGGCGAGTTCGTTTTTGTGCTGGGCCATTCCGGCGCCGGCAAATCCACCTTCCTCAAGCTGATCCTGCTGGAGGAAAAATGCACCGAGGGTTCGGTCGTCATCAACGGCCAGGACATCGGCAAGCTCAAGCGCCGCAAGGTGCCCTATATGCGCCGCCAGATGGGCGTGGTGTTCCAGGACTTCCGCCTGATCCCCACCATGACCGCCTACGAGAACGTGGCCTTTGCCATGCGCGTCACCAACATCTCCACCCGCAACATCAAAAAGCGGGTGCCCTACGTGCTGGGCCTGGTGGGCCTGGGCGACAAGATGGACCGCCTGCCGGACGAGCTTTCCGGCGGCGAGCAGCAGCGCGTGGCGCTGGCCCGCGCGCTGGCCCACAGCCCCAAGCTGATCATCGCCGACGAGCCCACCGGCAACATCGACCCGGAGATGAGCTTTGAGATGATGGAGCTGCTGTCCGCCATCAACAGCGTGGGCATCACCGTTGTCGTCGTCACCCATGAGCACGAGCTGGTCCACCGCTTCAACAAGCGGGTGGTCACCCTGTCCCACGGGCACATCGCGTCGGACACCGCCCACCCCGAAGTGGCCGAGCAGTTCATCGCCGCCGGCGGCGTGCTGCCCCGCGACGTGGACTACGCGCACTGAGCAAGGGAGGGACAGGACTGTTATGCGTTTTTCCAGTTTTACTTATCTTGTCCGCCAGGGCCTGCACAACATGCGGGCCAACCGGCTGATGACCTTTGCCTCCATGGGCGTTTTGACCGTCTGCATGATCCTGATCGGCGTGGCCTACCTGCTGGGCACCAATGTGGACGCTATTGTGGAGTACATCGGCGAGCAGAACGAGACCATCGTCTACCTGCAGGATGGCCTGACGGATGAGCAGATCGCCAACGCCGACGCGGCCATCCGCGCCACGCCGGGCGTTATCTCGGTCACTTACGTCTCGCCGGAGGACGTGCTGGCCAATTACAGCTCGATGCTGGACGAATATGCCAACATGTACGAGGCCTTTGCCAACGACAACCCCTTCTCGGCCAACTACCGCGTGGTCATTGACGATATCTCCCGCCTGCAGGAGGTCTCGAGCCAGCTCAGCCAGATCGAGGGCGTGGACGAGGTCAGCGCCCCGCTGGAGCTGTCCCGCACCTTCACCTCCATCCAGCGGGTCATCAATTACGCCAGCTACGGTCTGGTGGCGGTGCTGGCCATCGTCAGCATCGTGGTCATCAACAATACCATCCGCATCACGGTGTTTGCCCGCCGCAAGGAGATCGCCATCATGAAGCTGGTGGGCGCCACCAACGGCTTTATCCGCTTCCCCTTCTTTGTGGAGGGCACCACCTCCGGCCTGATCTCGGCGGCCATCTCGTCGGGTATCGTCTGCGGCGCCTACTATGCGCTGTGCCGCTGGTATGCCGAAAATCCCTCCACCTTCTCGCAGATGTTCGGCGGCCAGCTGGTGCCGCTGTCGTCGGTGTGGTACTATATCGTTATCGGTTTTGTGCTGCTGGGCTTTGTGCTGTGCGGCATCGGCACCGCCACCAGCATCCGCAAACACCTGAACGTCTGACCGCAGGGGGCGCAAAAGGCCCCGGGAAGTCAAAACCGGCCGGCCGCCCCGCGGGGCGCCGGGCAGAGGAGGGAAACAGCCGTGCATTGTAAAGCAGACAAAGCCCAAAAAGGGATCGCACTTTTGCTCAGCCTGGTCATGGCGGCGGTGCTGGCCGTATCGGCGGCCATGCCGGCGCAGGCCGACGATGTGGACGAACTGCGCCAGCAGAAGGAGCAGCTCCAGCAGCAGCTGGACGCCATCAACCAGCAGATCGAGGACAACCAGGCCGGCCTGGCCGACGCCGAGGAACAGCGCGACCTGCTGCAGCAGCAGCGCCAGGTCATCCAGCAGCAGATCTCGGTCATCCAGAGCCAGCTCAGCGATGTGAACAACCAGATCACCGCCAAGCAGGCCGAGGTGGACGCCAAGCAGGTGGAGATCAACGAAAAGCAGGCCGACATCGACCAGCGTTGGAGCGATTTCAAGCTGCGTATGAAGGCGATGCAGCGCCTGAACGACGGCGGCTCCATCGCGCTGCTCAGCTCGGCCACCAACCTGTACGAGCTGCTCAGCTTCCAGCAGACGCTGGAGGATATCTACTCCAAGGACGACCAGGTCCTGGCGGAGCTGGACGCCCAGTATGACGAGCTGAACACCCAGAAGCAGGAGCTGGAGACCCAGATGGCCGACCTGGAGGCCAACCTGGCCACCCTGCAGGACCTGGGCAGCCAGCTGGACAGCAAGCAGAACGAGCTGCAGACCAACCTGACGCAGACCGAGGCCCAGATCTCGGAGGCCGAGGCCCTGGCCGAGAACCTGACTGCCGAGCAGCAGGAGATCGAGCGGCAGTTCAACGAGGCGGCCGACGCCCTGGACGCCGCCCTGCGGGAATCGCTGCAGCAGTATGACAACGCCGCGCAGATCCACTGCTCGCTGAACTTTATCAACCCGCTGAACAGCTACAAGTACATTTCCTGCTACTTTGGCGACGGCGGCCACGGCGGCACCGACTTTGCGGCCCCCGGCGGCACCGAGATCCACGCCATGGCCGACGGCATCGTCACCAACGCCACCTACCATTACAGCTACGGCTATTACGTCATGATCACCCACGGCACCGCCGACGACGGCAACACCTATGCCACGCTGTACGCCCACATGAACTCGGCCCCGCTGGTCAGCGCCGGCCAGGCCGTCACCCAGGGGCAGACCATCGGCTACGTGGGCACCACCGGCTATTCCACCGGCAACCACCTGCATCTGGAAATGCGCATCAACGGCGTGCGCACCAGCGTGCTGCCTTATATCTCGTACCATGCCTAAGGCCGCACCCCGGCCCGGACAACAAGGGGGACTACCCATGAAGCATAAACTTTCTGTGCGCATTGCCTGCCTGTGCATCGCCGCGCTGCTGTGCGTGACGCTGTTCGGCTCTGCCATCGCCTCGGCGGCGATGCTGTAACGCCTGCCGGCAAGGCCGGCGCAGAAAAAGGAGAGAACGACCCCACATGAGCAAAAAGATCAGCCTGGGCGTGGCGCTTACCATCATGTTCATCGCCATGGCGGTGACCTTTTCGGTCACCATGGCTTTCTCGCAGAACATGTTCAACAACAGCGTCACCAGCGTCAAAAGCCGCGAGCGCATGTACAACAAGCTGTCCGAGATCGACCGCTATGTCCGCGCCAACGAATATTTTGACATCAACGAGGATACCCTCAACGACACCATCGCTTCCGGCTATATGCTGGGTATCAGCGACCGCTACGCCCGCTACTACTCGGCCCAAAGCTATAACGAGCTGGTAAGCACCCAGTCCGGCCGGCTGATGGGCATCGGCGTCTCGGTGGTCAAGGACAGCTCCTCCGGTTACGCCCGCATCCTGCGTGTGTACGAGAACTCGCCCGCGGCCGAGATCGGCCTGGAGGCGGGCGGCTTTATCACCTCCATCGGGGACACCAGCCTGCGCAGCCTGAGCGATACCGCCGCCATCCAGTCCGCCCTGCTGGGCGAGGAGGGCAGCGTGGTCACCATCGGTTACCTGACCCCCGCCCGCGAGGAGCAGACCCACGACATCACCCGCGCCAACTACACCGTTGCCACCGTGTTCGGCCAGCTGATCGGCGACAGCTGCGGCTATGTGGAGATCGACGATTTCTCCGCCAACACCGGCACCGAGTTCCGCAATGTCATCGACGATCTGCGCAGCCAGGGGGCGGCCAGCTTTATCTTTGACCTGCGGGACAACGCCGGCACCAACCTGAACGCCGCGCTGATCGCCGCCGATTACTGCGTGCCCTCCGGCCTGATCGCCCAAAGCCAGGCCAAGGACGGCACCACCGAGGACCTGCGCGTCTCGGACGACACCGAGATCACCCAGCCCATGGTCTGCATCGTCAACGGCAGCACCGCCGGCGGGGCCGAGCTGTTTGCCAACGCGCTGCGCAAGATGGGCGGCGCCACGCTGCTGGGCAGCACCACCGCCGGCCAGGGCGTTGTCCTGAGCGACCCGCAGAGCCTTTCGGACGGCAGCGCCATCGTCATCACGGTGGGCCTGCTGCTGGACAACGAGGGCCAGTCCTGGAACGGCACCGGCCTGACGCCGGACGTGGACGCGGCCCTGACCTCTGACGAGCAGAACAGCTACTACGACTTTACCGTTGACACCGACCCGCAGATCCAGCGCGCCCTCAGCGCGGTGCAGACCCAGGCGGGCTGACAGCATCCGATCCCCGGAAAGCCGGCGCACGGCAAAGCGGGGCAAGCACAGGGAAGCATTGGTTTTGCCGTGCAGGCGGCAAAACCGCGAAGCAGCAAAATCGCAGCAACAGGCCGGTGGCAAGGCGCCGGAACGCCGGCGCCCTTTGCGGACGCCAAGCGGACGGAAACGCAGCCAGCGGCCTGTTTTGGTCGGATTTTGCGGCAAAGATCCCTTGGGCGTGCTCTGCGGATGGGGCAGGGCAGGCGCCGCCGGCCCGCCCCGCGTTCCGCGCGCCGCTTTTTGCGCCCCGACCCATCCACACAGACCCGCAGGAGGGAATGCCGCATGCCCGCGTTGACCGACCTTTCCACCATCCGCAGCCTCTGCGACCGGTACGGCTTTTCGCTGTCCAAGGGGTTCGGACAGAACTTTATCATCAACCCCGGCGTCTGCCCCCGCATTGCCGAGTCGGCCGGCATCGGCCCCGACTGGGGCGTGCTGGAGATCGGCCCCGGCATCGGCGTGCTGACCGAGCAGCTGGCAAAGCGGGCGGCCAAGGTGGTCTCGGTGGAGATCGACCGCCGGCTGTTCCCGCTGCTGGACGAGACGCTGGCCGGGTACGGCAACGTCAAGATCGTGGAGGGCGACGTGCTGAAGGTGGACCTGCGCGCGCTGATCCGGCAGGAGTTTGCCGGCCGGCCGGTGGCGGTCTGCGCCAACCTGCCCTACTACATCACCAGCCCCATCCTGATGCGCCTGCTGGAGGAGCGCCTGCCGGTGGAAAACATCACCGTCATGGTCCAGCGCGAGGCCGCCCAGCGGCTGTGCGCCCCGCCCGGCACCCGGCAGGCCGGGGCCATCAGCTATGCGGTGGCCTACTACGCCAGCCCCCGGCAGCTGTTTACCGTGCAGCCGGGCAGCTTTTACCCCGCCCCCAAGGTCACCAGCGCGGTCATCCGCCTGGATGTGCGCAAGACCCCCGCGGGGGATCTGGACCCGGCGGCGGAGCGGGCGCTGTTTGCCGTGATCCGGGCGGCGTTCTCGCAGCGGCGCAAGACCGCAGCCAACGGCATCTCGGCGGGGCTTGCCGCCGACAAGGCCGCCGTGCTGGCCGCCATGGCCGACGCCGGCCTGGACGCCCGCCTGCGCCCCGAACAGCTGACGCTGGAGCAGTTTACCGCCCTGCAGGCTGCGCTGGCGGCGCGGGGCATCCCGGCCAGGAAATGAAAATCCTGTAAAACTTTGCGCCGGCGGCGGGGCAGGGCGGGATGCGCCTTGCATATCCTGCCCCGGTTGTGGTACACTGTATCTGACAAATTTTGCCGCCGGCCCGGCGCCTGCCCGCCGCGCGGCCGCAGCAATGCTATTTTATGTTTAAGGAGAGTTGCCCAATGACGGAGCAAGCTATTTTGGAAGCCGTACAGGAGATCTTCCGCGATAATTTTGACGACGACACCCTGGTCATCACCCGCGATACCTGCGCCGATGACATCGAGGACTGGGACAGCCTGGAGCAGATCAACCTGCTGACGGCCATCGAGAAAAAGTTCCAGATCAAGTTCAAGCTGGCGGACGTCCGCGGTCTGAAGGACGTGGGCGACCTGCTGGACCTGGTGGGGCGCATGGTGGGCTGAGCCTGCCGCGCCGTACAAAAAACAAACCATACAGCCGGAGGGCGGGCCATGCGCCCGCCCTCTGATCCTATGCCCCGGCCGCAGGGCGGGGCGGCAAAAACGGCCGGCACGCCCGGCGGAAGGGGACATTCCATGAACCACTACACCCTGGCCGACATGAAGCCCGGCCTGGCCGAAAGCTTTACCGTCACCGTCACACAGGAGATGATGGACCAATTCCTGGCCATCACCGGCGACTGTTCGCCCATCCATGTGGACGCGGACTACGCCAAAGGCCGCGGCTACCCCGGCTGCGTTGTTTACGGTATGCTGGGGGCCAGCTTTTTCTCCACGCTGGCCGGCGTCTATCTGCCCGGCGAGCACTGCCTGCTCCACGGCGTCGAGTGCAAGTTCGCCCGCCCCATCTTTGTGGGGGACACGCTGACCGTCACCGGCACCGTCGCCGACGTCAGCGAAGCGGTGGCCGAGGCGGAGATCAAAGCGGTCATCACCAACCAGGACGGCAAAAAAGTTACCCGCGGCGTTATCCGGGCGGGGCTGGCAAAGTAAGGCCCGCCGCGCCGCACCCACAGGAGGCAAACCCTATGGCATATACCTATCTGATCACCGGCGCCACCAGCGACGTCGGCACCGCACTGATCCACCGCCTGCTGGCAAGCGCCCCGGCCGATACTCTGGTGCTGGCCCAGGGCTGCGGCGACGTGGAAAAACTGGCCCCGCTGGTACAGAAGTACCCCGGCCAGGTGCGCCCCTTTGACGTGGACTTGTCCGACCGGCTCAAGGTGGACGCCTTTGTCCGCCTGCTGGAGCAGACCGCCCCGGCGCCCACCCACTTTGTCCACCTGCCGGCGTTGCCGGTGGTGAACGCCCGCTTTAAAAATTTTGACGAGGAGCGGTTTGCCAGGGACCTGAACATCCAGCTCAACAGCGCCATCGCCATCTGCCGGGTGTTTTTGCCCAAGATGGCCAAGGCAAATTTCGGCCGGGTGCTGTTTATCCAGACCAGCTACACCATCGGCTGCCCGCCCAAAAACACCGCGGCCTATGTCATCGCCAAAAGCGCGCTGGGCGGCCTGGTCAAGAGCCTGGCGGTGGAGTACGCCCCCAAGCACGTCACCGTCAACTGCGTGGCCCCCAGCATGATGGAGACCAATTTCCTGAAAGACACCCCCGACCTGATCGTCCAGGCCGCCGCGGCGGACAACCCCATGGGCCGCAACGCCACCCCCGCCGACGTGGTGCCGGCCATGGCGTTCCTGCTCTCGGACGAGGCGGGCTTTATCACGGGCGTGACGCTGCCCGTCACGGGAGGGTCGGCCATTGTCTGAGGTCACGTTCCGGCTGGCCCGCCTGGGCGAGGACGCCGCTATCATCGATTTTATCAACCGGCATTTTGACATGCGCCTGCCGCTGGTCAACCGGCCGGAGTTTTACCATTACTACTATGCCGGCCGCGGCGGCGTGCCGCAGTTTGCGGTGGCGGAGCAGGACGGCTGCTACCTGAGCGCCGCCGGCTACATCCTGGCCAACACCGGCGCCCGCCCCGACGTCTGGGTGTCGGTGTGGGTGGCGGTCAAGGGGCACAACGGCGTGGGGCTGGAACTGATGAACGCCCTGCCCGGCCTGACCCATGCCCGCGTGCTGGCCTGCAACAACATCCGCGCCGCCACCTGCGCCATGTACCGCTTTTTGGGCTGGAAGGCCGAGCGGATGGGCCACTATTACCGCCTGGCCGACCTGCCCGCCTATCAGCTGGCCCAGCCAGGGCCCAAAACCATCCTGCCCGTCACCGGCGCGCGGGTGCTCAAGCATGTGGACTCGGCCGCCGACCTGATCCCCCTGGGCATGCCAAAAACAAACCACACGCCCCGCAAGGACATGTGGTACATGCTGCGGCGGTATTTCCATTTTCCGCATTTCCGGTATGACGTCTGGGCGGCGCTGAACTACGGCCGGTCGGACGGCTACGTGGTCACCCGCACGGTGCCCGCGGCGGACACCGGCAGCGCGGCGGTGCTGCGGCTGGTGGACTACATCGGCCCCGACGAGCTGCTGCCCCAGCTGGGCCGCGCCATCGACGGCATCCTGCAGCAGTCCGGCGCCGAGTACATCGACTGCTACAACGCCGGCATCCCCGCCGAGGTCTGGCGCGCAGCCGGCTTGGTGGAGCGGGAGCCGGGGGACGGCGTGGTCATCCCCAACTACCTGACCCCGCCGCTGCGGGAAAACACCGACTACTACTATTTTACCAGTGAGCCGGAAAACTTTGTCATCTTCAAGGCCGACGGCGACCAGGACCGGCCCAACCTGCCGGCGGACGCCTGAGCCGTAGGCGGCGCACGGCGCACACCTTACCAGCCGTAATCCTCCAGCCGCTTTTGCAGCTCGGCCTCGTCGGCCACGGCCACGCCCTGCTGCAGGGCCAGAAAATCCTGCTCCGGCAAAAGCCGGGTGTAAATGTCGTACTCGGCCAGCGGGCCGGTGCCGTCGGCGGCGTACAGGGCCAGCCGGCCGCCGTTGTCCATCAGCAGATAGCCGGCAGGCTCCTCCGGCGGGCGGCGCGCCTCCAGCGCAAACCAGACCGCCGCCGCCACAATGCACAAAAGCGCCAGCGCCGCGATCAGCGAGCAGCACAAGTTCCGCCCGCGGTCCTGCCTGTGTCCCATACCGCAGCCTCCTTCCGGGCAACCCTGCCGGGCGGCTGCGGCAGCCGGGGCCGGCGGTTTTGTATCCGTTTTGATACTTTGCAAAATTCAACGTCCTTACACACAGTATGCCCGGCGCGGCCGTTGTGCAATCCTGCGCCGTTGTGAATTTTTCATGCATCGCTGTACTTTTGGCAATACTTTGTGCTATAATGCAAGCTGTAATATCAGCCGGTATCCCCGCCGGGCGGCCACCCGCCGCCGCGGCAGGCCGCAGCAGAGACCGGGCCGGCCGGGCGCGCACAGCGCCCCTTGGCCCTTTCCATAATCCTTGCAAAGGAGGCGGTCCCCATAGACCCCAAAAAGCCCCGGCATATCCAAACGAACGGCGCCAAAGCGCCCGATCCGCAGAATGCCGCCGCGTCCGGCAGCGGCGAAAAAAAGAAGAAAAAGTCCCGCAGGCACTTTACCGTGTGGGGCTATATCTGGCGTACCCTGGCCTGCCTGTTCTGTGTGGGCATTATGGCGTGCAGCGTGGGCGGCGTGGTGCTGGCCATGTATATCGTGCAGGCCACTGCCGATGACAGCGAGCTGGATCTGGACAACCAGAAGCTGAAACAGACCACCATTGTCTATGCCATGGACCGCGATACCAGCGAGTGGGTCGAATATGCCCGCTTTTCCGGCAGCGACAACCGCATCTGGGTAAGCCTGGAGCAGATCCCGGAGGATCTGCAGCACGCGGTCATCGCCATTGAGGACAAGGACTTTTACAACGAGCCCGGCATCAACATCACCCGTACCATCGGCGCGGCCCTCAACGAGTTTACCGGCAACCGCATCTACGGCCGCACCACCGGCGCCTCCACCATCGAGCAGCAGCTGGTCAAAAACCTGACCAACGACAACGAGGACAGCGGCATCGCCGGCTACATGCGCAAGGTGCGCGAGATCTTCCGCGCCATCGGCCTGTGCAACCGCTACAGCAAAGAGACCATCCTGGAAGCCTACCTGAACACCATCCCGCTGACCGGCCAGATCTACGGCATGGAGGTGGGCGCCAACACTTACTTCGGCAAGACGGTGTCCGAGCTGACGCTGAGCGAGTGCGCCACGCTGGCTTCCATCACCAACAACCCCACCGCCTACAACCCCTTTACCAACCCGGAAAACCTGATCCAGCGCCGCAACCATGTGCTGTGGGAGATGCTGGACCAGGGCTATATCACCCAGGAAGAGTATGACGCGGCCTGCGCCGAGTCTATCACGGTGGTGGACAACTCTGCCTCCACCCGGACGGCTACCGTCACCTCCAACAACTCCTACTTCACCGACGCGCTGTTTGAGGATCTGACCCAGGCCATCATGGAGGAGTACGGCCTGGACGAGAGCGCCGCCCGCTCGGAGATCCTCAACGGCGGCCTGCAGGTTTACTCCACCGTTGACCCCGATATGCAGACCGAGCTGGAAACGCTGATGCTCAACGAGGACGACGCTATCTTCCCGGCCTACTGGACCGAGCAGGAGGTCAGCTCCACCATCAGCGCCGACAGCGAGATCACCTACGACGAGAATGGTATGCCGCTGGAGCCCAACTCCGACGGCGAGATGGTGTCGGTGTTCCGCGACGACCAGACGCCCGTCTACGAGGACGACGTCGTCACCTTCAAGACCGACGTGGACGAGGACAGCAACACGCTGATCTTCTACGAGAGCGTCCGCACCCAGGCGGCGGCTGCCGTGGTGGACTACGACGGCCAGGTGCTGGCCCTTGTGGGCGGCCTGGGCGAAAAGACCAACGACCTGGTGCTCAACCGCGCCACCACGCCCCACCAGACCGGCTCCTCGGCCAAGCCCATCGCCGCCTACTGCCTGGCGCTGGACAACGGCTTGATCACCTATTCCTCCCAGCAGGTGGACTCGCCGCTTTATACGGCGGCGGACAAAAAGGTGCTCAAGTCGCGGTATTCCTATATGGACCCCTTCTCCGCCGAGGCGCTGAACCGCAGCGATGTCTGGCGTGACTGGCCGGTGAACGTAAGTGGCAGCTACACCAACTCGACGGTGCTGGTCTACGACGCGCTGCGCCAGTCGCTGAACACCGTGGCGGTGCGCATCGGCTCGCTGGTGGGCGCCGAGATGATGTTCAACTTTGTCCACGACACCCTACAGTGCGAATCCCTGGATGCCGAGAACGACGTGGACCTGGCGCCCATGGTGCTGGGCTCCCAGTATCAGGGTCTCAGCGCGGTGGAGCTGGCCGCCTCCTACACCATCTTCTACGACGGCACCTTCACCACGCCCCATTACTTCACCCAGGTCTACGACTATCAGGACAATCTGTATCTGGACAATTCCAAGCGCATCTCCACCACCCAGGCCATCAAGCCCTCCACCGCGACGATCATGAACCGCATGCTGCAGAACGTGCTGCGCAGCGGCGGCACGGCCAGCGGTATGACCCCGGAGACCACCAACGACCTGCCCGCCGCCGCCAAGACCGGTACCACGTCGGATTATCGCGACTTTACCTTTGCCGGCCTGACGCCCTACTTCAGCATGGCGGTATGGTGGGGCTACGACCAGCCGCAGAAGATGGGCACCACCAGCGGCCGGCCCACCCAGGTACTGTGGAAGCAGTTCTGCGAGGCGGTCCTGGCCGACGCGCCCTATCAGGATTTCCCCATGGCGGACGATGTGCAGGAACTGCGCTTTGACCCTGCCACAGGCTCCATTGTGTCCAGCGGCGGCCAGGTGGGCTACTACACCAGCGACAACCTGCCCGAAAGCTATACCGACACCACCACCGACCCCTATGCCCAGGCCGCGCAGGACGCCGCCAACGCCCCTGCCGCCTGACCCGGACGGGAGAGCATAGAAAGGCCACAGGATCAATACCCCACAGCGCCGTGCGGGCGCACAGCGGCCAGTGCCGCGCCACCCGCACGGCGCTGTGTTTGTGCGGCGTACTGCCCGCCCGGTGCGTGCGGATGCCTGCCGCTGCAAGACAGCCCGCAGCGGCGGGCCGACCTGTGCAAAAGCGACAAAATCCGCCGCCAACGCACAGCCGGCTTGTGCCACACGCCGAAAAGCGGGGCCGCGGCCCCCAAAACGGACAAAATTGCTTGCACGCCGCGTACAGTCGTGGTATGATAATCCTTGTCTGAAATACATTTGTGTACGGGAGGGAAACAAACAACATGAGCGAGCGCCGCTTTCTTTTGGTAGATACCTCGGTGCTGCCGGACGTGTTCCTCAAAGTGCTGGAGGCCAAGCAGCTGCTGGCCTCCGGCGAGGTGACCAACATCTCGTCCGCGGCGCGCCGGGCAGGGATCTCCCGCAGCGCCTTTTATAAATACAAGGACTGTGTGTTCGACGCCGAGACCGGGCGCGAGACCATCACCGTCATCGCCACGCTGCTGGATAAGACCGGCGCGCTGCAAAGCCTTTTGTCCGGCATCTCGTCGGCGGGGGCGTCCATCGTCACCATCACCCAGTCCCGGCCGGAAAACGGCACCGCCCAGGTGGAGGTCACCGTCCGCACCGGCATGATGCAGATGACCGTGGACAATCTGCTGACGCATCTTTCGCGCCAGCCCAACGTCGTCGAAGTCCACCGCGGGGCCTGATACCGCCCCGCATCAAAAACGCCCGGCCCGGCAGGCGCTGCCTGTGCGGGAAACCACAGCGGCGGGCCGCAGCCGCGCCGCAGCAAAAGGGGGAAGGGAACCTATGGCAAAAATTGCGATCCTTGGTTTTGGCACCGTGGGCAGCGGCGTGCTGGAGGTCTGCCGCAAAAACGCGGCCTCCATCGCCCGCCGCGCCGGCGAGCCGGTGGAGGTCAAATATATCCTGGACGTGCGGGACTTTTCCGCCAGCCCCGACGCCGCGCTGTTTGTCAAAGACCTGGATGTCATCCTGGCGGACCCGGAGGTGCGCGCCGTGGTCGAGACCATCGGCGGCACAAAGTTTGCCTACCCGTATATGCGCCGCTGCCTGGAAAGCGGCCGCAGCGTCTGCACCAGCAACAAAGAGATGGTGGCCACCTACGGCGCCGAACTGCTGGCCCTGGCCAAGGCCCATGGCTGCGCCTTCCTGTTTGAGGCCAGCGTGGGCGGCGGCACGCCCATCATCACGCCGATGCACCAGTGCATGGCCGCCAACCACATCAGCCGCATCGAGGGCATCGTCAACGGCACCACCAACTTTATGCTGACCAAGATGAAGCGGGACGGCATGCGCTTTGACGAGGCGCTCAAGCTGGCCCAGCAGCTGGGCTACGCCGAGACCAAGGACCCCGGCGACGACGTGGACGGCCGCGACGCCTGCCGCAAGATCGCCATTCTGGGCAGCCTGGCCTGCGGGCACCACATCTACCCGGACAACGTCCCCGCGCGGGGCATCCGGGAGCTGACCCCGCTGGACGTCCGCGCGGCCGAAAGCCGCGACTGCGTGGTCAAGCTGATCGCCTGGTACCGCGAGGAAGCCGACGGCAGCCTGGCCGCCGGCGTTGAGCCGATGCTGGTGCCGGAACACAACCAGCTGGCCGGCGTGGACGATGTGTTCAACGCCATCCTGGTCAAGGGCGATATGCTGGGCGACGTGGTATTTTACGGCAAAGGCGCGGGCAAGCTGCCCACCGCCAGCGCCGTGGTGGCCGACGTGATCGACGCCCTGAAGGAGGGCGCCGCCATCCACGACAGCCTGTTCTGGCAGCCGGCCGAAAAGCTGGACCACATGCTGCCGGACAACGCCGCTTACACCTGGCACCTGCGGGTGCGGGGCGCCGCCTACGGGCTTCGGCTGCCTTTGGAGCCGGTGCGCAGCGAGGGCGGCGAGACGGTCTACCGGGCGGACAACGCCACCCCCGCCCAGATCGATGCGCTGGCCGCCGAACTGCAGGCCCGCGGCTGCCAGCTGCTGCTGGCCATGAAACAGCTGGCCGAATAACGCCGGAAGGAGCTGCCGCATACCATGATAACAGTCACCGTACCTGCCACCAGCGCCAACGTGGGCGCCGGCTTTGACGCGCTGGGGCTGGCGCTGTCCATGCACAACGTCTTTACCTTTGAGGAGTGCGACCACATCGACATCACCTCGGTGGACGGCACCCACGTGCCCGCCGGCAACAACAACCTGGTCTACCGCAGCGCCCGCGCCGTCTACGACCAGCTGGGCATCCCGCTGCCGGGCCTGCGCATCACCCAGAAAAACGACATCCCCATGGCCCGCGGGCTGGGTTCCAGCTCTGCCTGCATCGTGGCGGGCATTTTGGGCGCCAACGCGCTGCTGGGCGGCCGGCTGACCCGCCGCCAGATGCTGACGCTGGCCACCGCCATCGAGGGCCACCCGGACAACGTGGCCCCCGCCATGCTGGGCGGCTTTGTCACCAGCGTTTACGACGAGGGCCAGGTCTACACCGTCAAAAAGGACATCGACGAGGCGCTGGCCTTTGCGGCCTTTGTGCCGGATTTTCCGCTGCTGACCGCCAAGGCCCGCGCGGCGCTGCCCCAGATGGTCAGCCACAAGGACGCGGTCTACAACCTGTCCCGCGCGGCGCTGGCCACCGCGGCTTTCTGCGACGGCGACTACGAGCTGCTGGGCGTGGCCACCAAGGACGCGCTGCACCAGAGCTACCGCCTGCCGCTGATCCCCGGCGGGGACGAATTGTTTGATTTTGCACTTGACCTGGGGGCGCTGGCCGTGTATATTTCTGGTGCAGGGCCTACCATCATGGCGGTGGTCCGCCGCAGCGACAAAAACTTTTTCGAGCGCGCCGCCGCGGCACTGCCCCGGCACGAGACGCTGAAAGCCTTTACCGTTCACCGCCTGCTGGCCGACAATATCGGCGCCACCGTGCAGGGAACGTGAGCATATACAAAACGTGCCGCCCCGCTGCCGCCCGGCAGCGGAACGGCGCAGGCCGGAGAGGCAGGCCGCCCGGCGGCGCCCCCGGCAAGCAAGACGAAAAGGGGAGGACAGAAACGAATGGGACTTATTGTGCAAAAGTTTGGCGGTACCTCGGTCAGGGACCGCAGCCGCATTTTTAATGTGGCGCGCATTGTGGCCAACACCCGCAAGGCCGGCAACGACGTGGTGGTGGTGGTATCCGCCCAGGGCGATACCACCGACGACCTGATCGCCAAGGCGGCGGAGATCAGCGCAAACCCCTCTGACCGGGAGATGGATATGCTGCTTTCCACCGGCGAGCAGATCTCCATCGCGCTGCTGACCATGGCGCTGCAGGAGCTGGGGATCTCGGCCATCAGCCTGACCGGCTGGCAGGCCGGCTTTGCCACCAACCGCGCCTACACCAAGGCACGCATCCGCCGCATCAACACCGAGCGGCTGGAAAGCGAGCTGGCCCGCAACCGCGTGGTGGTGGTGGCGGGCTTCCAGGGCCTGAACAGCAACGACGATATCACCACCCTGGGCCGCGGCGGCAGCGATACCAGCGCCGTGGCGCTGGCGGCCGCGCTGCACGCCGACCGCTGCCAGATCTACACCGACGTGGAGGGCGTTTACACCGCCGACCCCCGCAAGCTGCCCAAAGCCACCAAGCTCAAAGAGATCACCTTTGACGAGATGCTGGAGCTGGCCAGCCTGGGCGCCCAGGTGCTGAACAACCGCAGCGTGGAGCTTGCCAAGAAATACGGGGTGGAGCTGGAAGTGCTTTCCAGCCTGAACCCCATGCCCGGTACTGTTGTGAAGGAGGAAACCAAAGTGGAAGGTATGCTGATCAAGGGCGTCGCCAAGGACGAGAACGTCGCCGTCATTTCGATTCTGGAGGTGCCGGATGTGCCCGGCATGTCCTTCAAGGTGTTCAGCCTGCTGGCGCAGCGCAACATCAATGTGGATATCATCCTGCAAAGCTCCGGCCGCGGCAACAACAAGGACCTGACCTTTACCGTGCCCCTGACCGAAGCCCAGACCGCCATCTCGGTGCTGGAGGAAAACAAGAACCGCTTTGGCGGCGGCGCCATCTCGCTCAGCACCGAATACGCCAAGGTGTCCATCGTGGGCGCCGGCATGCAGAGCCATTCCGGCGTGGCCTCCACCATGTTCGAGGCGCTGTTCAACCAGGGCATCAACATCCATATGATCTCCACCAGCGAGATCAAGATCAGCGTCATCATCGACAAGACCGACGCGGACCGCGCCGTGGCGGCCATCCACGACGCCTTCATCCACTGAGAACACGGTCTGCCGCCGGCGGCCAAATAGCTGAAAAAAGTTTTTTTTCGTGCCCCGCTCTTGCAGGCGGGGCATTTTTTGTCGGCCGTTTGCAGACAAGAGCGGATATCGGAATTATCTTTTGTTATTGACAGCCCTGCCTGCCATCCCCCATAATATCTCTGTCGCAGGCCATTGCGGAGCAGAGAGAAATGCGGCCTGACGGGAAAGGGGAGCGCCGTGCCGCGCAAATTGCACCATATCTACGAGACCAAAAAAGGGCGTGAGATCCTGCGGATGCAGACGCTGGACATGCTGGTGCTGGCGCTGCTCAGCAGCAGCACCATGTGCGCGCCGGAACTTCTGGCCCGTATGGGCGAGCTGACCGACAACGCGCTGGCATACGTCAAGCTGCAGACGCCGCTCAGCCGGCTGGAACGGCAGGGCTATATCTGCCGGGCCAAGACCCCGCCCGGCGGTATGGCAGCGCGGGTGTATTTTGCCATCACCCCGGACGGCTGGCGGTATCTCGGCTACCTGACCACTGAGTTCCGCCGTTTTACCGGTGCGGTGGAGTCCATTTTAGAGCAGATCCCGCCGCAGCAGCGCAGGGCTGAGTGACGGGAACATAAAACAGGGCCGGGCCCTGTTTCAATCAAGGAAGAAATGGCATCTGCGTCCGGGCAAAGCCCGGAACATCAGAAAAGGCAGAAATCAGGTGTTTTTCATCACGATGCTCTCGACGGCGTCGGCCACGTGCTCGCAGGCGTCGGCGCATTTTTCCAGGTAGATGTAGATCTCACGCCAGGTGATGATGACGATGGGGTCGGTGCAGGTGGTGTGCAGCTTGCGCATGGCGGCGATAAACAGCTTGTCGGCCTGCTCCTCCATGGTGTTGATGTGGATGATATGCTCCCGCAGCTTTTTGGAGTGATGGAAGTCCGAAAACTCGTTCATCAGCATGCGGACTTCCTCGCAGCAGCGGATCAGCACGGCGCCCAGCTCAATGGCGTCGGGGCGCATGACCTGGATGTTGTTGCAGTACATCCGCACCAGCACGTCCTCGATCTTGTCCACCACCTCGTCCAGGCTCTGGCTCAGCAGGATGATGTCCTCCCGCTCAATGGGGGTGATGAACGCGCGGGCCAGCACGTTGGAAAGCTCGTGCTTTTTGCCGTCGGCGGCGTGCTCCACCTGGTGCAGGCCGTCCAGTTTCTCGTGCAAATGCTCCGGGTCAAAGTTTTTGAAGGCTTCTTCCAGGTAATGCGCAGCCTCGCAGGCGCAGGAGGCGCAGGCGATAAAGTTATCGAAATAGAAGGCGTCTTGCTTTTTTGACATAAAGGCCACTCCTTTTTATATGGCGGCGCGCTGCTTGCAGCAGATGCGCCGCGTGCCGGCCAGCGGCTTGCCGTTGCGGGCCGCCGGCAGGATACCACAGTAACTTGCCGGTTTCCGCACTTAGAAGATCGCCATAAACAGCTTTGCCATCACAAAGCTGATCAGGCCGCAGCCGGGAAAGGTGAACACCCAGGTCAGCATCATGTCCTTGACCACGCCGAAGTTGATGGCGCTTAACCGCTTGACGGCGCCCACGCCCATGATGGCGCTGGTCTTGGTGTGGGTGGTGGATACCGGGATGCCGAACAGGCTGGAGATCAGCAGGCACAGCGCGCCCGAAAGGTCGGCCGCAAAGCCCTGGTATTTTTCCAGCTTGACCATGTCCATGCCCACGGCCTTGATGATCTTCTCGCCGCCCACGCTGGTGCCGATGCCCATCACGGCACTGCACAAAAGCATCAGCCAGATGGGGATGGTCACGCCGGCCACGCTGTTCATGCCGTTGCTGAAGGCCACGCCCAAAAACAGCACGCCGATAAATTTCTGGCCGTCCTGGGCGCCGTGCATAAAGCTCATGGCGGCGGCGCCAAAGATCTCGGCCCCGGTAAAGAACTTGTTGGTGTGGCGCCGGTCCAGGTTTGCGCACAGAATGGTCAGCCCTTTACAGACCACCCAGCCAATGGCAAAGCCCATGGCCAGGCTGGCCACCAGACCGTACAGCACCTTGACCCACTCGTTCATGTTGATGCCGCCCACGCCGTTCTGGATGGCGATGGCCGCGCCGGACAGACCGGCGATCAGGCTGTGGCTCTCACTGGTGGGGATGCCGAACACCGACGCCGTGACACTGTACACCACAATGGAGAACAGTGCCGCGCACAGGGCGATCAGCGCCTCGCGGGTGTCGCCGCCGAAATCCACCATGTTGCTGATGGTGGACGCCACCGAGCTGTTGATCTGCGTCATCACCAGAACGCCCAGAAAGTTGAACACCGCACTGAGCAGAATGGCCGGGCGCGGCGCCATGCACCGGGTGGTGATGCAGGTGGCGATGGCGTTGGGGGCGTCGGTCCATCCGTTGACGAAGATGACGCCCAGCGTCAGGACCACGGTGATCAAAAGCACCGGGCTTTGCGACATGGCGCTGACAAAATACGAAAATGATACATCCATATACGATACCTGCCTTGCGTTGGGCCGGAAGCCGCCGGGACCGGTTGGGACCGGGAATGGGGGCGGTCAAAAACCAGAAGGGCAGGGCAGCCGGCCGGAACTCGCGTTGCATCCGCACAGGCGCGGAGGGACGGCTGCGAAAAAAAAGACCGGCCCTCAGGAAAAGGGGCCGGCCTGCGGGGTTCAATTGATCAAAAGCTCCCGTCTGCGCCCGGGAAGGCGCACGGCAGGCAATTCCGCTTCATCCTGACGTATCAAGGGTAACACTAAAATGCAACTGCGTCAATAGAAAATAAAAAACTGGTCAAAAAACTGTAAAATCATGCGAAAAAAGAGCGCATCCCGCCAAAAAAACTGTCATCCTGAAAAAATGCAGACCCCGCGCGGCGGAGCGGGATCGTGCTGGGCTGCCTTGCCGGGACCGGACAATGCCGGGGATCTCTCCGCTGCCGCCCCGGGGCGGCAGACCGGCACCCATTGCAGACAAATTGTGTAAAATTTGCGCAAAACGCCGCAGATATCACAAGATATATTTGACGCGGACGGAAAAATCGTGTATGATAGAAGAAAGTTCGCCAGTGAACTGATGGGCGCGGGCGGACGGGAACAGGCAGGGATCGGCATGCTGCAAAATGATATCTTGTTGGTGGTGCAGGGCGCGCGCCGGATGCTGGAGCACGCCAGCCAGGGGCTGCTGCGCCAGAGCGGGCTGCGCCTTGTGGAGCTGGACGTGCTGTGCTTTCTGGCAAACGCCGGCGCCGGCGATACCGCCAGGGACATCAGCGAGGCGCGCAAGATCTCCAAGGCGCATATCTCCAAGGCGGTGGACAATCTCCGCCGCGCCGGGTGCATCACGCTGCGCCACGACGAGGAGGACCGCCGCTGCCTGCATCTCAGCCTGACGCCGCAGGGCCGCGCCTACGCCGACGCCTACTTTGAGGTGCGCCGCGGCGTTGCCTGCCGGCTGATGGAGGGCATCAGTCCGGAGGAACAGCGGCTGATCCACACCGCGCTGCAAAAAATGTACCGCAACATCCAGCAGGTGGACGGCGGCACGAAATGACGGACCCGGCCAACCGGGCCGAATGGAGGAGTTTCCATGAGATCCATTGCCATTGAACGGGAATTTGGCAGCGGCGGCCGGGAGGTCGGCCGCCTGGCGGCCCAGCTGCTGGGCGTGCCCTTTTACGACGGCGAGCTGCTGCTGGACGCAGCCGAACACGGCGGCGCAGATCTGAGCCGCCTGCGCAATTTTGACGAGCGCCAGGCCGGCAGCCTGCTGTATGACCTGGCGCTGGCCGGCAGCCCCAACCAGTACAGCGAGCGCACCAGCCTGCACGAGATGTTTGCCACTTTGCAGAATACCATCCGCCGCCTGGCGGGGGATGGGCCGGCGGTGTTTATCGGCCGCTGCTCCACCGACGCGCTTTCCGGCCGCGACGGCGGCCCGCGGGCGCTGCGCACCTTTATCTATGCCTCTGACGCCGAGGCCCGCTGTGCCCGCGTGATGGAGACCGAGGGGGTGGGGGAGAGCGAAGCCCGCCGCATGATCCGCCACAAGGACAAGGAGCGGGAGCAGTATTTCCGCTACTTTACCCAGAAGAACTGGGGCGACCGCACCAACTACGACATTCAGCTGAACACCTCGGTCCTGCCCGCACAGCAGTGCGCCGAGCTTTTGGCCGAGATGGCCCGCCGGCTGCCGTAAGGCGGAACAGACGGCGGCCGCAGGGCCCAAAACCGACCGCGAAAAAGAGAGCAGTATGCAAACGGAAAAGGAGGCAGCCATGGCAAACTACGCAGAGATCGAAAACGAAGCAAAACGCTACCTGGACATCTGCGTCGAACACGACCGCGTCGACCCCGGACTGTATGACCGGTTCGGCGTCAAGCGCGGCCTGCGCGACAAGGACGGCAAGGGCGTGCTGACCGGCATCACCCATATTTCCCGCATCGACGCGTTCAAGATGGTCGACGGCAAAAAGACCCCCTGCGAGGGCAAGCTGTGGTACCGCGGCTACAACGTCTACGACCTGATCCGCGGCCTGCACGGCAAACGCTTCGGCTTTGAGGAAGCCGCCTACCTGCTTTTGATGGGCGAGCTGCCCAACGCCGGCCAGCTGGCCGAGTTCAGCAACGTGCTGTCCAAGTGCCGGGACCTGCCCTCCAATTTTACCCGCGACGTGATCATGAAAGCCCCCACCCGGGACCTGATGAACTCGCTGACCCGCAGCGTGCTGACGCTGGCCTCCTACGACGACACCATCGGCGACAGCAGCCTGCAGACCCAGCTGGAGCAGTGCATCAAGCTGATCAGCGTGTTCCCCATGCTGGCGGTATACGGCTACCACGCCTACAATTATTATGTCAACGGCGACAGCATGTACATCCACCGCCCCCAGCCGGAGCTTTCCACCGCCGAAAACCTGCTGCAGATGCTGCGCCCCGACCGCAGCTACACCCCGCTGGAAGCCCACGTGCTGGATACCGCCCTGCTTTTGCACATGGAGCACGGCGGCGGCAACAACTCCACCTTTACCACCCGCGTGGTCACCTCCTCCGGGTCGGACACCTACTCGGTCATGGCGGCGGCGCTCTGCTCGCTGAAAGGCCCCAAGCACGGCGGCGCCAACATCAAGGTGGTGGAGATGGTCAACCACATCCGCGAGACCATCCGCGACGAGACCGACGAGGACGAGGTCAAGGACTACCTCAGCAAGATCCTGGACAAGCAGGCATTCGACCACAAGGGCCTGATCTACGGCATGGGCCACGCGGTCTACTCGCTGTCCGACCCCCGCGCGGTGGTGTTCAAGAGCTTTGTGCAGCAGCTGGCCGAGGCCAAGGGCCGCAAAAAGGACTTTGACTTCTATAATATGATCGAGCGCCTGGCGCCCCAGGTCATTGCCGAAAAACGCCACATCTACAAGGGCGTTTCCACCAACGTGGACTTCTACTCCGGCTTTGTCTACAATATGCTGGACATCCCGCTGGAACTGTACACCCCCATCTTTGCCATCGCCCGCATCGTCGGCTGGAGCGCCCACCGTATGGAGGAGCTGGTCAACGTGGACAAGATCATCCGCCCCGCCTACGAGAGCATCATGGAGCCGCGGGAGTATATCCCCCTGGAAAAACGCTGACCCTGCACGGGGCCTTGCAAAAAATGAACCCTGGACGGGCCGACCCGGTCGGCCCGTCCCTTTTTGCTCCGCATAAAACGAAATGCATAAAAATAATCACAAACTGAGGAATTTATCTTGAGGAATTTATCTATTGAAAAACACGCCCTGGTTGCGATATACTAAACACAGACCGCTGCGGCAGGCAGCAGGGCGCTTTGCGCCGGAAGGGAGACCCGGATGAAAGAATTTTACCGTGCCGCCCGGCTGCTTTCCTGGGTGACGCAGTTCGGGTTTTCTGTGGCGGCGCCGCTGGCAGGGTGCATTCTGCTGGCGGTCTGGCTGCGGGGGCAGTTCGGCCTGGGCGGCTGGGTCGTGGTGCTGGGCATCGCGCTGGGGCTGATGGGCGCCGCGGGCGGGCTGGTCACGTCGCTGCGCCGGATGGACCGCCAGGGGGCGGCCGAGCAGAAGCGTCAAAAAACGGGGGAGTCCCCGGTCTACTTCAACAGTCATTGAGCCGCCCGCAGGCGGCCTGCATTCCGGCCCTGCAAACCGGGCAATACTGAAAGGGGGCACCCCTTATGGGAAAATACCGCGACGTGCTGGGCCAGGTGCTGCGCCTGGCGCTGATCGTTGCCGTCTGTGTGGCAGTCATGTTCGGCGTGTATGCCCTGCTGGGGCGGTTTGACCGGAAGGTGCTGCTGGGCGGCCTGATCGGGGGCGGCATTGCGGTGGGGCATTTTTTGTTCCTCTCCATCACCATCGCCCGTGCGCTGGACCGCGCGGCGGAGGACAGTGACCCCGCGCGGCTGCAGCTTTCCATCCAGGCGTCCACCGGCATCCGGCTGCTGTTCATCGCCGTGGTGCTGATCCTGCTGTTCCGGGGCGGCATCTGCGACCCGGTGGCGGCGATGATCCCGCTGCTGTTCGCCCAGTTCGCCCTCAAGTTCATCGACCTGCTCCGCGCCGGGAAGGGGGACGACAAGCCTTGAACGGTCCCAAGATCTACTTTACCATCCCGCTGTTCGGCGGCATCCCCGTCACCCAGACGGCGGTGTCCTCCTTTGTGGTGATGGTGCTGCTGTGCACGGCGGGGGTGCTTTTGGGCCGCAACCTGCAAAAGCGGCCCTCCCGCCGGCAGGTGCTGGTGGAAAAGGGCGTCGGCATGCTGTACGACATGGTGCGCGACACCATGGGCGCGCACAATCTGTACTGGGCGCCCTACATCGGCGCGCTGTTCCTGTCCTCGCTGGGGGGCACCCTGATCGGCATGACGGGCATCCTGCGCTCCGCCACCGCCGACCTGTCCACCACCGCCACCTGGGCGGTGATGACCAGCGTGCTGTGCTGGGGATGCGGCATCCGCGCCAACGGCTTTGCCGGCTGGCTGAAAGGCTTTGCCGACCCGGTGCCGGTCATGCTGCCCATGAACATCATCTCAGAGATCTCGCAGCCCATCTCGATGGCTTTCCGTCATTTCGGCAACATTGCCGGCGGCGGCGTGCTGACCAGCCTGCTATACACGGCGCTGGCCACGCTGTCCGGCATGGTGCTGGGGGCGGTGGGCAGCAATGCGGTCGTTTCGGCGCTGCTGCTGGCCCTGGGCCTTGCGCTGCTGGTCTGGGGCGTCCGGGCCAAAAAGCCGGGGCGCAAGATCGCGGGCGTGCTGTTTGCCGTCACCGGCGGGCTGGCGCTGCTGGGCCTGACCGGCGTGCCCTACCTGCAGGTGGGCGTCCCCGGCATCCTGAGCCTGTATTTCGACGTGTTCTCCGGCGGCGTGCAGGCGCTGGTGTTCAGCCTGCTGACGATGGTCTACATCGGCAACTGCTGCCCGCCCCCGGAGGAGACGGAACCGGCGTCGGGGGCGGAGTAAGCCGCCGCCCGGCCGTCCAAAACCGCACACGACCAAATTCAACATCGGCATCGATGTGAAGATATCCAAAACTCTACCATCCGACAGGAGGCAAATTATGGAAGAAGCGATCGTACGCGCCGCCTGCGCCATCGGCGCCGGCATCTGCATGGGCCTGGGCGCCATCGGCCCGGCCATCGGCGAAGGCCACGCGGTGGGCAAGGCGCTGGAGGGCATGGCCCGCCAGCCGGAGACCGCCGGCATCCTGCGCACCAACATGATTTTGGGCTGCGCCATCACCGAATCCACCGGCATCTACTCGCTGGTCATCGCGCTTTTGATGCTGTTCGTGTTCTGAGACCGCCGCGCGCGTCCGCCGGGGGAGCTGCAGCCGCCATTGCCGGCCGCGCAGGCCCCCGTATCCCGCGCCGCAAGAAAGGAGGGGAAAGCCCTTGCCTGAATTTGAGAGCGCCTTTGAGAGCTTTGTGGGCGTCAACCCCTGGACGGCGCTGTTCACCTTCTGCAATATGATCGTCACGTTCCTGGTGCTGAGACATTTTCTGTTCCAGCCGGTCAAAAAGATGATCGACGACCGCCAGGCCGAGATCGACGCCATGTACGCCCAGGCGGACGCCGCCAGGCAGCAGGCCGCCGAGCTGGAACAGCAGTACCAGGCCCGCCTGGAGGATGTGAAGCGGGAGAGCGATGCGCTGCTGCGCCAGGCTGCGGATCGCGCCCGCGCCAGGGAGGCGGAGATCGTCGCCGAGGCAAAACAGCAGGCCCGCACCCTGCGGGAAAGCGCCGAGGCCCAGATCGCCCAGGAGAAAAAGAAGGCCGTCAACGAGCTGAAAGGCGAGATCGGCGGCATTGCCATGGAGATCGCCAGCCAGGTGGTGGAGCGGGAGGTGCGAGAGCAGGACCACCAGGCCCTGATCGACGAGTTCATCGCCCATGTGGGTGACGCCTCATGACCGCCGCGGCAGCGCGCTACGGCGCCAGCCTGTTTGAGCTGGCGGCCGAGGAGCGCCTGGACGAACGCATTTTGCAGGAGCTGGACTGTGCCGCCGGCTGCATTGCGGCGGAGCCGGCTTATGTCCGGCTGCTGTCCGCCCCCAACATTCCCCGGCGGGAGCGGCGCGCCCTGCTGGACGAGGCGTTCGGCGGGCAGATGCACCCCTACACCGTCAGCTTTTTGAAGATTCTGTGCGACGAGGGGCTGGCGGCGCAGCTGCCGGCCTGCGCCAGGGCATACCGGGACTGCTACAACCGGGCCCATGGCATCCTGGAGGTGCGGGCCGCCGCCGCGGTGCCGCTGGACGACGCCGCACGGCAGCGCCTGGCAGAAAAGCTGGCCGCCGTGACCGGCAGACAGATCGACCTGACGGTGACGGTGGAGCCGGAACTGCTGGGCGGCATCCGCCTGGACATGGACGGCACCCGCCTGGACGGCACCCTGCGCCGCCGCTTGGACGCGATCCGGGAGGGGCTGGATGCGCTGACGCTGTGATCCGGCGCGGCCCTGCCCCGCCGCGGCGGAAAGCACGCCGCGGGGCGGTGTGTTTTTTGATTTCGCCAATTTCCCATATCCATAGAAAACAGGTGGTGATCCATCCCCGTGCAGCTGAAACCTGAACAGATCTCCCGCATCATCCGGGCACAGATCAAAAATTACGCCGCCGCCATCGAGCAGAGCGAGACCGGCATCGTCACCATGGTGGGCGACGGCATTGCCCGCGCCGCCGGCCTGGACAAGTGCATGGCCGGCGAGCTGCTGCAGTTTGAGAACGGCGCCTACGGCATGGCCCAGAATCTGGAGGAAAACTCCGTCGCCATCGTGCTGCTGGGCAGCGAGGCAGGCATCTCGGAGGGCGGCGTCGTCCGCCGTACCGGGCGTGTGGTCTCGGTGCCGGTGGGCGAGGCGATGATCGGCCGGGTGGTCAACGCGCTGGGCCAGCCCATCGACGGCAAAGGCCCCATCGGCGCCGCCGACTACCGCCCCATCGAAAGCCCGGCCCCCGGCATTTTGCAGCGCCAGCCGGTGCGGGAACCCCTGCAGACCGGCATCAAGGCCATTGACTCGATGATCCCCATCGGCCGCGGCCAGCGCGAGCTGATCATCGGCGACCGTCAGACCGGCAAGACCGCCATCGCCGTGGATACCATCCTGAACCAGAAGGGCGGCGACGTGATCTGCATCTATGTGGCCATCGGCCAGAAGCAGTCCACCGTGGCCGCACTGGTGGAGGAACTTTCTGCCGCCGGCGCCATGGACTACACCATCGTGGTGTCCGCCACCGCGTCGGAACTTTCGCCGCTGCAGTATATCGCGCCCTATGCGGGCTGCGCCATGGGCGAGTATTTCATGCACAAAGGCCGGCACGTGCTGGTCATCTATGATGACCTGTCCAAGCACGCGGTGGCCTACCGGGCGCTGTCGCTTTTGATCCGCCGTCCGCCCGGCCGCGAGGCCTACCCCGGCGACGTGTTTTACCTGCACAGCCGCCTGTTGGAACGGGCCGCCAAGCTGTCCGACGCTTTGGGCGGCGGTTCGCTGACGGCGCTGCCCATCATCGAGACCCAGGCCGGCGACGTTTCGGCCTATATCCCCACCAACGTCATCTCCATCACCGACGGCCAGATCTTCCTGGAGACCGAGCTGTTCCATGCGGGCATCATGCCGGCGGTCAACCCCGGCATCTCGGTCTCCCGCGTGGGCGGCAACGCCCAGATCAAGGCGATGAAAAAGGTGGCCGGCACCTTAAAGCTGGTCTACTCTCAGTACCGGGAGCTGCAGGGCTTTGCCCAGTTCGGCTCCGACCTGGACGCCGACACCAAATCCCGCCTGGCCCAGGGCGCGCGCATCGTGGAGGTGCTCAAGCAGGGCCGGGGCAGCCCGGTGCCGGTGGAAAAGCAGGTGGCGCTGCTGTATGCCACTGTCCACGGCATGCTGGAGCAGGTCAGCGTGGAAAACGTCCGCCGGTATGAGCAGGAGCTTTACCCCTGGCTGGACGGCAGCGCAGCGGCCGGCGCCGTGCTGGCGGATATCCGCGCCACCGGCCAGCTTTCGCCGGAAAACGAGCAGGCGCTGGCCGGCGCCCTGCGCGAGTACACCGATACCTTTACCAAGACCCACAGCTGAGCGCGGGGCCGCGGCGTCCGCCCGCCCCGCTGCCCGCAGGCAAGAAAGGAGGCCCCGCCATGCCCGCGTCCATGAAGGACATCAAGCTGCGCATCAAAAGCGTGCAGGGCACCATGCAGATCACCAGGGCCATGGAGCTGGTGGCCTCCAGCAAGCTGCGGCGCGCCCGCGACAGGGTGGAGCACAGCCGCCCCTATTTCGAGACGCTGTACGCCACCCTGTGCGATATGGCCGCCGCCGAGCCCCGGCTGCAAAGCCCCTATCTGGAACACCGCGCTTCCGGCAGGACCTGCTACATCGTCATAGCTGGCGACCGCGGCCTGGCGGGCGGCTACAACGCCAATGTGTTCCGCGCCGCCGCGGCTGACGCCGAAGGGCGGGACGTCTGCGTGCTGCCCATCGGCCGCCGCACTGTCGAGCACTTTGAGCGGCAGGGGACCCCCATCGTCAGCAGGGCGTTTGCCGTGGCGGGGGAGCTTTCGGTCAGCGACTGCTTCGAGATCAGCCGCATGCTCTGCGGGATGCTTGCCGCCGGCGAACTGTGCGAGATCCGCATCGTTTACACCCGCTTTGTCTCGATGCTGACCCAGACGGCCCGGGTGCTGCCGGTGCTGCCCTTCCGCCCGCCGGAGCAGGGCGGCAAAAACGCCCACCCCATGGTGCTGTACGAGCCGGACGGCGAGACGGTGTTTGACGCCATCATCCCCGAATATCTGGCAGGCATCGTCTACGGCGCCCTGTGCGAGAGCGTTTCCAGCGAGCTGGGCGCCCGCCGCACCGCCATGGACTCGGCCAGCAAGAACGCCGCCGAGATGATCGACCGTCTCAGCCTCAACTACAACCGTGCCCGCCAGGCCGCCATCACCCAGGAACTCACCGAAATCGTGGCCGGTGCCAACGCGGAGGCCATGTAGCGCGGCGGCCCGCCTGCAAAATCTGCCTGTGGCGGTCTGCCCTGTATATGAAATTATCCCCAAAGGAGTGTCCCTATGCCAGAACAAACCATCGGCCATGTGGTGCAGGTCATGGGGCCTGTGCTGGACATCCGCTTCCCGGAAAACCGGCTGCCTGCGCTGAACAACGCCATCCGGCTGGATAACCGCGGCGAACCGCTGATCGCCGAGGTGGCCCAGCAGATCGGCGACAACGTGGTGCGCTGCATCGCCATGAGCAGCACCGACGGCATGGTCCGCGGCGACCAGGCGGTGGACACCGGCGGCCCCATCACCGTGCCGGTGGGGGAAAAGTGCCTGGGGCGGGTGTTTAACCTGCTGGGCCAGCCCATCGACGAACAGCCCGCCCCCGAAGGGGTGGAGCGATGGCCCATCCACCGCGCCCCGCCCCCCTTTGACGAGCAGCAGCCCGCCGCCGAGATCCTGGAGACCGGCATCAAGGTGGTGGACCTGATCTGCCCCTACGCCAGGGGCGGCAAGATCGGCCTGTTCGGCGGCGCCGGCGTTGGCAAAACGGTGCTGATCCAGGAGCTGATCTACAACATTGCCACCGCCCACAACGGCTACTCGGTCTTTACCGGCGTGGGCGAGCGCACCCGCGAGGGCAACGACCTTTACCTGGAAATGGCCGAGAGCGGCGTGCTCAGCAAGACCGCCGTGGTCTACGGCCAGATGAACGAGCCCCCCGGCGCCCGTATGCGGGTGGCCTTGTCCGGCCTGACCATGGCCGAATATTTCCGGGATGTGCAGCACCAGGACGTGCTGCTTTTCATCGACAATATCTTCCGCTTTACCCAGGCGGGCAGCGAGGTCAGCGCGCTTTTGGGCCGCATGCCCAGCGCGGTGGGCTACCAGCCCACCCTTGCCACCGAGATGGGCGCTTTGCAGGAGCGCATCACCTCCACCAAAAACGGGTCCATCACCTCGGTGCAGGCGGTGTACGTGCCGGCCGACGACCTGACCGACCCGGCCCCCGCCACCACCTTCACCCACCTGGATGCCACCACGGTTTTGAGCCGTGACATTGCCGCCCAGGGTATCTACCCTGCGGTGGACCCGCTGGAATCCACCAGCCGCATCCTAAACCCCGGCACGCTGGGCCAGCGCCACTACGACGCCGCCCGCGCCGTGCAGCGGGTGCTGCAGCGGTACCGGGAGCTGCAGGACATCATCGCCATCATGGGCATGGACGAGCTGAGCGAGGAGGACAAGGTCACCGTTACCCGCGCCCGCAAGCTCCAGCGGTTTTTGTCCCAGAGCTTCCATGTGGCCGAGCAGTTCACCGGCATGCCGGGCCAGTACGTGCCCCTGGCCGAGACGCTGCGCGGCTTTGAGGCCATCCTGGGCGGCGACTGCGACGCCCTGCCGGAAAGCAGCTTCCTGTTTGCCGGCACCATCGACGACGTGTACGCCAGGGCCAAGAAATAAGCACCGGATGCGGCCTGCGGCGCCGTCCCAACAAAACTGACCGTCAAAGGAGGCGCCCTGCCATGAAACCCTACCCCCTTACCGTGGTCACGCCGGACGGCTGCCAGTTCGACGGCCCCGCCGTCCGGCTGGTCTGCCGCACCGTGGGCGGGGACGCGGCCATCCTGGCCGGCCACTGCGATTACTGCACCGCCCTTGCCATGGGCGAGGCCCACATCGTCACGCCGGACGGGAATACCCGTTCCGCCGCCTGCATCGGCGGCATGCTGACGGTGCTGGGCGGCCGGGTGCGGCTGATCGCCACCACCTGGGAGTGGGCGGAGGAGATCGACGCCGACCGGGCCGAGCGCAGCCGCCAGCGCGCCGAGGCAAAACTGAAGGAGACCGGCCTGGACGAGCGGGAGCTTCAGCTTGCCCGCGCCCGCCTGCACCGCGCGCTGGTGCGCAAGTCGGTGGCGCGCCGCTGAACGCCGCCGCTTTGCCGGGGACAGCCGCAAAAAAAGCCCGCCCCCGGGATCACGCAAAAAACGACCCGCAAAAGAAGCCACTGCCAGGGCTTGTTTTGCGGGTCGTTTTGTTCTGCTGTGCGCGCTTTGCGCCGGGCGGCAAAACCCGGAAAAGCAAAGCCGGCCGGGGCGGCCGGTCACCGCAGCGTTTTGGCAAGGTACAAAACCAGCTCGTCGTCATTGCGGCAGTCGCTATGCGGCGGAAGGACCCGGTCCCTGTACCAGACGCCGCTGCCGTCCGGAATGTAGCCGCGCTTGATATACATCCGCTGGGCGCTTCCGTACCCGCTGTGCAGGCCGACGCCAAGGCAGACTGTGCCGGAATACGCCGAGGCGATCGTTTCGGCGGCGTCCATCAGCCGGCTGCCGATGCCTCTGCCGCGGTACTTTTCCAGCACGCCGAAATCCACGGTCTCCGGAAGATCCCGGTATGCCAGGGGGCCGCCCCGGCAATGCCGGTACACATGGATGTAACCGGCCGGGTCGCCCCGATACTCGGCGACCAGCGCGGTGCAGATCCCCTCGGCCTGGTGCCGCAGCCGCATCTCGTATTTCGCGGTTGTCTGGTCCCATCCCTGCGCGATCTCCCCGCGGGTAATGGCCGGGGCGTCGCTTGGGATCATGTCCCGGATCGTGATCTCTGCATCGGTATAATAGACCATGGTTCCCTCCGCAAACGGAAAACAGACGGTTCGGGGCCGCGCCCTTACCCCTCGATCAGCCCAAAGTGGACAAAGCCCTGGTACAGGCCGTCCTTGTCCACGTCGCCGGTGACCCAGCCGGCGGCGGCCCTGGCCTCAGGGCCGCCGGAACCCATGCAGCAGCTCTCGGCGCAGGCCTCGAACATGGGGATGTCCACCTTGGCGTCGCCGAAGGCGATGGTGTCCGCGCGGGACGCGCCCAGGTGCTCCAGCAGCTTTTCGATGGCATAGCCCTTGCTGATGTTGGCTACGCCCAAATCGCCGAACAGCGCGTGCTCGCCCTTGCCGCCCCAGGTGCCGGCCTTCAAATGGGGGAAAGCCTCCCTGGCGTCCAGGTAGTCCTGGTAGCTGTCCAGCACAAAGCTGACCTTGTTCAGGTCATCCCGGTACAGCTCGCCGCCAAAGATCATGTCCGGAAAAGCCTTGCGCACCGTCATCTCGCCGGCGTTGGGCACGCCCTTGCCGGCGGCGTAGTCCTGAACGGTGCGCTGGGCGCGCTCCTCAAAATGCTCGCTGGCAAACAGGCCGTTGTTGCTTTCCAGGTAAAACTCCAGCCCGCGGCTGTGCAGCCAGTCCACGATGGCGCGGCAGTCCCCGGCGGAAAGATGCTGGTCCAGCACCACCGTGCCGCCGTCCTCCACATAGCTGCCGTTGCCGCCGATCATGCCGTCCAGCCCGATGGCCCACAGCTCCGGGTAGACCTCGGCCTTGCTGCGGCCGGTGCTGATGTAGACCCGGTGCCCGTTGGCCCGCGCGGCGCGCACCGCCTGCACGGCGGAATCGGGCAGATCGCCGTTGTAGTCCACCAGCGTGCCGTCCACATCCAGGAAAACGATTTTTTTGTCGGACATAACAAAACCTCCCGGTCCGGCGGGCAGCCCTGTCCGGCCGGATGCTGTCTGTTCCATTTGCTACTGCCATTGTATCCCATGCGCCAGGGAATGTCAAAGGCAAAGTGTGCGTGAGATGGCGACAAATGCATGCGCATATCGCACGAAAATGATGACGATGATTTGACAAATCTGCCCAAACTGACAAAATGTGACAGAATTATTGACAAACTGTTACCAAAAGGACTAGGATATACCCATATCGTTCAAATGCAGTGAACGGGACACGATCCGCAGCCCACCGGCTTGCAGAAAGCCGCCGGTTTGTGAAAGACGGCAGCCAGGCGCCGCGGACCATCGCCCGCAAGCAGTTTGGGGGAACCTGCGGCAGTTGTGCGCGCCGCGGCAGTAACCCGGACCGGATGCCCGCCGTTACCGGGCGCGCGGCGGCCGTGCGGGCCGCTGCGGCCGAGTGGCCGGCAGGCAGGGCAGGGGTGCCCGGCCCGCCGGCAAGCGAAGTGGTATCGCGGAGGTGTGTTACGGGCCTTCGTCTTCGGCAGCCTGAAGTCCGGGCTGCCAGAGACGAAGGCCCGTTTCGTTTTTGCGTTTGCGGCATCGGGGCGGTAAAAAACACAGGGGGAAAGACGCGGTGCCGCGGCCAAGCGGGGCCGGCCGCAGCCTTTCCCCGTGAAAGAGGGAAAGATCTGTTATGAACACACTCGTCATCGTGCTGATCGCGGCGGTCTGCCTGATCGCCGCCTACGCGCTGTACGGCCGCTGGCTGGCAAAAAGCTGGGGCATCGACCCCAAGGCCGTCACCCCGGCCCACCGCTTTCAGGACGGCAAGGACTATGTCCCCACCGACGGCTGGACGGTGTTCAGCCACCAGTTTTCGTCCATTGCGGGCGCCGGCCCGGTCACCGGCGCCATCCAGGCCGCGGCCTTCGGCTGGCTGCCGGTGCTTTTGTGGATCTTGATCGGCGGCATCTTCTTCGGCGCCGTCACCGACTTTGGCGCGCTGTATGCCAGCGTCAAAAATGACGGCAAGTCGATGGGCCTGCTGATCGAAAAGTACATCGGCAAGTTTGGCCGCAAGGTGTTCCTTTTGTTCTGCTGGCTGTTCACGCTGCTGGTCATTGCCGCCTTTGCCGACATGGTAGCCGGCACCTTTACCGCCTACGAGACGGTGGACGGCGTGACCCAGCTGTCCGCCGCGGCCCAGACCAACGGGGCGGCGGGCTGCATCTCGCTGTTCTTTATCCTGTTTGCCATGATCCTGGGTCTTGTCCAGAAAAAGTTCCGCCTGACCGGCTGGCGCGAGGTCGCGGCCGGGCTGGCCTGCACCGTGGCCGCGCTGGCGCTGGGCATGCTGCTGCCCATCACCCTGGGCAAGGACGCCTGGCTGTACATCACCTTTATCTATATCTTCTTTGCCGCCACGCTGCCCATGTGGCTGCTGAAACAGCCCCGCGATTTTATGACCACCTTTATGTTCGTGGGCATGATCGCCGGCGCGGTGCTGGGCCTGCTGGTGGCCCACCCCACCATGAACCTGAAAGCCTACACCGGCTTTGACAACGCAAGCCTGGGCACCCTGTTCCCGATCCTGTTCGTCACGGTGGCCTGCGGCGCGGTGTCCGGCTTCCACAGCCTGGTGTCCTCCGGCGCCTCCTCCAAGACCATCGACAACGAGCGCGATATGCCCAAGGTCGGCTACGGCGCCATGGTGCTGGAAAGCCTGCTGGCGGTGCTGGCGCTGTGCGTGGCCGGCGCGGCCGCCGCAGCCGACGGCACCCCGGCGGCCGGCACCCCGTTCCAGATCTTCTCCACCGGTGTGGCCGGCTTCTTCGAGATGTTCGGCGTGCCGGTCTACGTGGCCCAGTGCTTTATGACCATGTGTGTCAGCGCGCTGGCGCTGACCAGCCTGGACGCGGTGGCCCGCATCGGCCGCATGAGCTTCCAGGAACTGTTCAGCGTGGATGACATGAAAAACGCCGAGGGCTGGCGCAAGGTGCTTTGCAACACCTACTTTGCCACCATCGTCACGCTGGTCTGCGGCTTTGTGCTGGCCAAGATCGGCTACTCCAACATCTGGCCGCTGTTCGGCTCGGCCAACCAGCTGCTCAGCGCGCTGGTGCTGGCCACCCTGTGCGTCTTTATGAAGGTCACCGGCCGCAGCAACAAGATGCTGTTCCCGCCGCTGGTCATCATGCTGTGCGTCACCTTCACCGCGCTGGTGCAGCGGCTGATCGCCCTGGTGCAGGCGGTGGCCGCCGGCAGCGCCAGCTTCTGGGTCGAGGGCCTGCAGCTGATCATCGCGGTGCTGCTGATCGCCCTGGGCCTGACCATCGTGGTCAGCTCGGTCAAAGCCTACGTTTCCTCCCGCAAAAACGCCGAGACGGAAAGCGCCAAGGCGTGACCGACTGACCTTCCATCCAGAAAACAGACAAGGCGCGGCCGCCCCATCCGGGGCGGCCGCGCCTGTTCTGCATGGCGGCAGATCAAAAGGTCAGGTTGCCGAACTCGCTCAGTTTCAAGGTGTCGTTGTGCTGGGCGGCCCAGTCGATGCTCCAGGGGCTGGTGAACAGCAGCAGGCGGTTGCCCTTCAGGTCCTCGATGCAACGGGTGTCGCTGGTGATATCCAGCATCTTGGGGTCCAGCTCATCGGGGCTGTTCAAAATCCAGCGGATGTACTCGTAGGGCAGGTTCTGCAGGCGGATGTCCACATTGTACTCGTTTTTCAGGCGGTACTCCAGCACTTCCAGCTGCAAAACGCCCACCACGCCGACGATGACCTCCTCCATACCGGCGCCCAGGTCGCGGAAGATCTGGATGGCGCCCTCCTGGGCGATCTGCTCCATGCCCTTGACGAACTGCTTGCGCTTCATGGTGTCCACCTGGGTCACGCGGGCAAAATGCTCCGGCGCAAAGGTGGGGATGCCGGCAAACTGCACGTGCTGCTTGCCGGTGCACAGCGTGTCGCCGATGGAGAAGATGCCGGGGTCGAACAGGCCGATGATGTCGCCGGCGTATGCCTCGTCCACAATGGCGCGGTCGTCGGCCATCAGGCTGGTGCCGGTGGCCAGCTTGATGTTCTTGCCCTGCTGGACGTGGAACGCCTCCATGCCGCGCTCAAACTTGCCGGAGCAGATGCGCAGGAAGGCGATGCGGTCCCGGTGGTTCTTGTTCATGTTGGCCTGGATCTTGAAGATAAAGCCGGAAAATTCCTGCCGGCAGGGGTCCACCGGCTCGCCGGTCAGGGCGTCGGGCCGGGCCAGCGGGGTGGGGGTCAGGCGCAGGAAATCCTTCAAAAACGGTTCCACGCCAAAGTTGGTCAAAGCCGAGCCGAAAAACACCGGCGACAGGGTGCCGTTCTGCACCGCTTCCAGGTCAAACTCCTCGGCGGCGCCGTCCAGCAGTTCGATGTCGTCGGCCAGCTGGCGGTGGTTCTCGGCGCCGATCAGCTCATCCATGGCGGGGTCGCCCAATTCGGCCGAGATCTCGTCCACCATCTTGACGCCGTTGGCGCGGCCGTCGCCCTCGAAGGCGAGCACCCGGCGGCTGCCACGGTCAAACACGCCCTTGAACCGCTTGCCGCTGCCGATGGGCCAGTTCATCGGGTAGGTCTTGATGCCCAGAATCTCCTCGATGTTCTCCATCAGCTCAAAGGGGTCGCGGGCCTCGCGGTCCATCTTGTTGATGAAGGTGAAGATGGGGATGTGCCGCAGGGTGCACACCTTGAACAGCTTGATGGTCTGGGCCTCGACGCCCTTGGCCGCGTCGATGACCATGACCGCCGAGTCGGCGGCCATCAGGGTGCGGTAGGTGTCCTCGCTGAAATCCTGGTGGCCGGGGGTGTCCAGGATGTTGATGCACTTGCCGTCGTAGTGGAACTGCAAAACCGACGAGGTGACGCTGATGCCGCGCTGCTTTTCAATGTCCATCCAGTCGGACACGGCGTGGCGGGCGCTCTGCTTGCCCTTGACGGAGCCGGCGGTCTGGATGGCGCCCCCGTACAAAAGCAGCTTTTCGGTCAGGGTGGTTTTGCCGGCGTCCGGGTGCGAGATGATCGCAAACGTGCGCCGGCTCTCGATTTCTTCGCGCATGGTTGGCATGGGTCTGATACTCTCCTTACTCTCTGGCTGCGGCCGGGCGGCGGGGCCTTGCCCCGCGCTGCGCTGACCGCAAAACGCTCTCTATCACTTGGTATGGACTGAACTGTGGCACAAATCAGCCGTGCGCGGTCTGTTTAAGGCTCCAACCGGGTCCACCTCGCTCTGTCTTTTGCAGCAAATCCGCGTTCCGCAGCGGAAACGCATATACCAACATAGTATACATGGTTTTGGGCGGAAAGGCAACAGGTTAGCGCGGAGAAAACGCCGGGGCAGCCGGCGCAGTCCCCGCCCCAAAAGCAAGGGAAAATTTTTTTGAAGGAAAATGGAAAGCACACTTTACATTGGCGCATGACTGTGCTAGAATACAGGTAACGGAAAGTAAACTTTCCATCGAGCCGGTTCCAACACCATACCCGCAAGGGCAGGGACGCCTGCCGTCAGGAGGGAAACCATGGAAGCTGTCAAAAAGATCTTGATGTCGCCCCGTCCCGCGGTGCGCGCGCTGGCGCTGTACCTGCCGGGCGTGGCCGCCGCGCTGGCGGTGGCGGCGGTCAGCTGCCTGCTGCTGCCGGAGGGCAGCTTCAAAAACGCCAATCCGCTGTGGAACTGGCAGGTCTCGGCCGATCCGCTGACCGGCGCGGTGCAGATCTTCGGCTTCAACCTGCTGTTTACCGCGGTGGTCGTTGGCGGCAACCTGTTTGCCAAATGCGGCGCGCACAGCAGGGTGTACCTGCCCTATGGCTACCTGGCGCTGGCGGCGCTGTTTGTCATCTACGGGCTGATGATCGGCACCTGGTCCTTCCAGATGGCGGCAGGGTCCCTGCCTTTTGCCGACCGCATCCGGCGGATGTTCGACCTGCGCGAGGCGTCCGGCCTGCTGGAGCTGGCGTCCTTCTGCTGCACGGCGGCGGCCACCGCCAACATTGCCTTTGTCCGGGTGCGGGGCAGGGAAGTGACCGCCGCCCGCCTGCGGGACATCCGCCTGACCCGCGGCGAGGCCGCCCTGCTGGCCGTGGGCATCCTGGCGCTGTTTGCCGCCGCCTGGATCGAGGCGAACAGCATCGCCCGGCTGTGAGAAAGCTGAGGGCCGGCCGCCGTCCCCGTTTTGCCCGCTGCGCGGCGGTTTTGGCAGGGTTTTGCTTGACAACGTCGCCAAACTGCACTAAACTAAAAGGCAAGCAAATGCAGTGCGGGGGAGTTCTGCCGGCACAGCGCCTTTTCCAGAAAGCCGGGTGGTGTGGAAACCTGGCAAAGGCCGCCGGCAGTTGTCGCCCCCAAGCAGGGCAGGCGAACGGTGCGCAGCACCCGGTAACCGGCCCCGCCCCGCCCCCGTTATCGGGCGTTCAAGTGGTCTGCCGCAGGCAGGCAATTTGGGTGGTACCGCGGCCACTCGTGCAGCTTTTTTGAAATGATGCACGGCCGTCCCAAGAGATCTCTCCTGGGGCGGCCGTTTTGTTTTGCAAATGGCCACCCCCACACATCTACACAGACAAAGGAGGACGCCGTTATGGCAAAGGAACTCGCCAAACAGTACGACCCCAGATCCACCGAGGACCGGATCTACCAGACCTGGTGCGACAAGGGCTATTTCCACACCCAAATCGACCGCAGCAAAAAGCCGTTCACCATCGTTATGCCGCCGCCCAACGTCACCGGCCAGCTGCACATGGGCCACGCCATGGACGAGACCTGGCAGGACATCCTGACCCGCTACAAGCGGATGCAGGGCTACGCCGCTTTGTGGGTGCCCGGCACCGACCATGCCTCCATCGCCACCGAGGCCAAGGTGGTGGCCGAGATGGCCAAGGAGGGCCTGACCAAGGACATGCTGGGCCGTGACGGCTTTTTGGAGCGCGCCTGGGCCTGGAAGGAAAAGTACGGCAGCCGCATCGTCAGCCAGCTGAAAAAGCTGGGCTGCTCCTGCGACTGGGAGCGGGAACGCTTTACCATGGACGAGGGCTGCTCCGACGCGGTGAAGGAAGTGTTTGTCCGCCTGTACGACCAGGGCCTGATCTACCGCGGCAACCGCATGGTCAACTGGTGCCCCCACTGCAACACCTCCATCTCGGACGCCGAGGTGGAATATGAGGAGAAGGACGGCAGCTTCTGGCACCTGCTCTACCCGGTCAAGGAGACCGGCGAGATGCTGGAGCTGGCCACCACCCGCCCCGAGACCATGCTGGGCGACACCGCCGTGGCCATCAACCCCGACGACCCCCGCTACGCCCACCTGCACGGCTGCCATGTCATCCTGCCGCTGCTGAACAAGGAGATCCCCATCGTCTGCGACGAGCACGCCGACATGACCAAGGGCACCGGCGTGGTCAAGATCACCCCCGCCCACGACCCCAACGACTTTGAGGTGGGCAAGCGCCACGATCTGCCCATGGTCCGCGTGCTGACCTATGACGGCCGCATGACCGGCGCCGCCGACAAGGCCGAGGCCGACGCGCTGAAAGCCAGCGGCCGGGCCGCCGACGACGAGCCGGACGTGCTGGACTGCGGCAAGTACGCCGGCATGACCGCCATGCAGGCCCGCAAGGCCATCCTGGCCGACCTGGAGGCCGGCGGCTACCTGAAAGAGACCGAGTCCATTAAGCACGAGGTGGGCACCTGCTACCGCTGCCACACCGTCATCGAGCCGATGGTCTCCAAGCAGTGGTTCGTCAAGATGGAGCCGCTGGCCGGCCCTGCCATCGAGGCGGTGGAAAAGGGCGACATCAAGTTTGTGCCCGAACGCTTTACCAAAAACTACCTGAACTGGATGCGCGGCACCCGCGACTGGTGCATCAGCCGCCAGCTGTGGTGGGGCCATCAGATCCCCGCCTGGTACTGCGCCGACTGCGGCGAGACCATCGTGGCCAAAGAGGCCCCCAAAACCTGCCCCCGCTGCGGCGGCGCCAGCCTGGCCCAGGACCCGGACACGCTGGACACCTGGTTCTCCAGCGCGCTGTGGCCCTTCTCCACGCTGGGCTGGCCCAACGAGACCGAGGACTACGACTATTTCTACCCCACCAGCACGCTGGTCACCGGCTACGACATCATCGGCTTCTGGGTGTCCCGCATGATCTTCTCCGGCCTGGCCTACACCGGCAAGGCGCCCTTTGACACCGTGCTGATCCACGGCATCGTCCGCGACAGCCAGGGCCGCAAAATGTCCAAGAGCCTGGGCAACGGCATCGACCCGCTGGAGGTCATCGACCAGTACGGCGCCGACGCCCTGCGCATGATGCTGGTGGTGGGCTCCACCGCCGGCAACGACATGCGCTACAGCGAGGAGCGGGTCAAGGCCTGCCGCAACTTTGCCAACAAGCTGTGGAACGCCAGCCGCTTTGTGCAGATGAACCTGCCGGAGGACTTCCAGCCCGGCCTGCCGGCGGAAAGCCTGTTGGACATGAGCGACAAGTGGGTGCTCTCGCAGCTGAACGCCACCGCCCGCGACGCCACCGCCAACCTGGACAAGTACGAGATGGGCCTGGCCGCCGACAAGATCGAGCATTTTATCTGGGAGGTCTACTGCGACTGGTATATCGAGATCTGCAAGGCGCGGCTGAACTCCGGCGACGCGCAGCAGGCCGACACCGCCCGCAAGGTGCTGGTGTATGTGCTGAGCCAGGCGCTCAAGCTGCTGCATCCCTTCATGCCCTTTGTCACCGAGGCCATCTACCAGAGCCTGCCCGGCAGCGCCGAGACCATCATGGACCAGGCCTGGCCGGTGTTTGACGCCGCCCACGACTGGCCGGAGGAGGAAGCCGACTTCAACAAGCTGATGGACTACATCAAGGCGGTGCGCGCGGTGCGCAACGACATGAACGTCCACCCGGCCAAAAAGACCAGCATGGTCATCGAGACGGCGGACGAAAACGCCTTCCGCAAGGGCGAGGCCTACCTGGCCCGGTTCGCCTTTGCCACCGACGTGACGCTGACCGCCCGTTACGACGGCGATACCGCCGGTATGGTGCAGGTCAACACCCCTGCCGCCCGCGGCTTTATCCCCATGATGGAGCTGATCGACCGCGAGAAGGAGCTGGCCCGCCTGAACCGCGAGCTGGCCAAGGCAGAGAAAGAGCTGGCCACCTTCGAGAACCAGCTGGCCAACCCCAAGTTTGTGGAAAAGGCCCCCGCCAAGCTGGTGGAGGACGTGCGCGCCAAGCAGGCCGCCGCCAGGGACAAGCTGGCCAACATCCGCCAGTCCATCCAGGCGCTGGGCTGACCGGCCTGAAAAGCCGCCCGGCGGCGTAAAAAAAGAAAGAAGGCCGGCACGGCAGGGCGCTGTGCCGGCCTTGCTGCGCCCTGTTCCCGTCTTGCCATCCCGCCGGCCCGATGCTATAATGTCGGTACAGCGCGGGCGGCTTTGCGGCAGGGCCTGCGCTGTGCGATATCTGTGTCTGCCATACAGTAGAGGGAAAGATGCGCGGCTTGCCTGCGGCATCCGCGCAGAAAGGAAAAACAAAGTATCATGTCCAACGAAACCGAAAAGACCAGCCCCTGGCTGATCGCGTTCCGGGTGATCTTTACCATCGCCGTGGCGGGGTGCATCCTGTTCATCTTCAGCAACTCGCTGGAGATCGGGCCGGAATCCTCCGCCCGCAGCCAGGCGGTCATGCGCTATATGAACGCCATCCTGGACCGCATCGGCCTGGGCCCTGTGTCCGAGCACACCATCCGCAAGCTGGCCCATTTTGCCGAGTACTGCCTGGAGGGCCTGCTGCTCACGCTCTGCCTGCGGGTCTATACCCGGCGGTTTGTGCGGCACATCAGCTGGCCGCTTTTGGGCGGCCTGCTCACCGCCGTCACCGACGAGACCATCCAGCGGTATGTGGCCGGGCGCTCGTCCCAGGTCACCGACGTCTGGATCGACTTTGCCGGCGTGGTGGCCGGCATGCTGGTGTCGCTGGTGCTTTTGCTGATCGTCCGCGCCGTCACCTCCTTCTATTCCATCAAGAAGGAGAACCGCCGCCTGCGCCAGGAGCGGGACGAGCTGCGCCGCCGGCAGGCACGCATCCGCCGCCAGCCCGCCGGGCACGACGCCCCGGATGCCGCCGGCGCCGAAACCGACTATGAACTTGAAGAAGGGGAGGAATACCAATGACCCCGCAACAGGCAATCGACGCCCTGCACGCGCTGCCCCGCGGCGGGCACGGCACGCTGGACCGCATGCGCGCCTTGATGAACGCCCTGGGCAACCCGGAAAAGGACCTGAAATGCGTGCAGATCGCCGGCACCAACGGCAAGGGCACGCTGGCGGTGATGACCGCCTCCATCCTGCAAAAGGCCGGCTACACGACCGGCCTGACCATCAGCCCCTATGTCACCGATTTCCGCGAGCGGTTCCAGATCAACGGCGAGATGATCCCGCCCCAAACGCTGGCCGATTTGACCGAGCGGGTGCTGGACGCCATCGACGCCATTGTCATCGACGGGGGCGACAGCCCGCGGGAGTTTGAGGCGGTCACCGCGGTGGCGCTGCTGTGGTTTGCCCGGTCGGCCTGCGACATTGTGGTGCTGGAGACCGGCATGGGCGGCCTGTACGACGCCACCAACATCGTGCCCCGCACGCTGGTGGCGGCCATTACCCGCATCGGCATGGACCACATGGAATTTCTGGGCGATACCCTGGCGGACATCGCCGCCGAAAAAGCCGGCATCATCAAGGAAGGCTGCACCGTCGTCTGCTACCCCGACCAGCCGCAGGAGGCCATGGGGCCCATCCTGACCGCCGCGGCCAACGCCCATGCCGCCATCGTCACGCCGGAGACCGACGACCTGGTCCGCCGCAAGTGCCGCCCGCTGGAAAACTACATCGACTACGGCGGCTACCAGGTCATGCTCAAAATGCCCGGCCGCCACCAGGGCTGGCACGCCGCCATGGCGGTGGAGATCGCCCTGACCCTGTGGCGGGAGCACGGCTTTGCCATCTCGGACGAGGCCATCCTGGAAGGATTGGCCGCCGCCCGGATGCCCGCCCGGCTGGAAGTGCTGCGCCGCCATCCGCTGCTTTTGCTGGACGGCTGCCACAACCCGGACGGCGCCGCCGGCCTGGCCCAGACGCTGGCCGACGCCGGCTACGAGGGAAACCTGGTGGGGGTCATCGGCATGGTGGCGGACAAGGACATCGACGGCTTTTTGGCCAAGCTGGAACCCTGCTTTGAAAAAGTGTTTACCACCGCGCCCTCCACGCCGCGGGCGCTGCCTGCGGAGGAATTGCGGAAAAAGGCCCGCTTCCATTTTGACGCCGAGGCGGGCGGCCCGGTGGAGCAGGCCATCCGCAAGGCGGTGGACTACGCCGACGACCACAACCTGCCCGGCGTGGTGGTGTGCGGCAGCCTGTATCTGGCCGCCGACGCCCGCCCGCTGCTGCTGAAAGAGGCGGAAAACTGACCGCCGCATCCCCAAAAAGATAAAACGAAAGCCCTGCTGCGGCAAGCAGCAGGGCTTTCGCTGTGCAGAAGGGCGAAAAGCGGCCGGGTTCAGGCTTCCCGCTCAAACACCAGGTCTGCTTTGCGCGGGCAGCCGTTGGCGCTGACCTCGGTGGGGATCAGCCCCACATAGCGCCAGCCCCCGGCGGCCCGGCGGGCGATGATCTCCCGGTGCTCCTCCGCCACGGCCAGCACGGCGGCGCGGGCATTGTACGGGACGGGTTCGTACGCGTATTCATAGTGTTTCATGGGCAGACGCCTCCTTTTGGCGTTTTGGGCGGCCTGGCGGCCGCCCGAAGCGCGGCGCGGTCAATACTCCTTTTTCCGGTAGATCGCGGTGCTTACGCCCCAGCTGACCAGGAACAGCACCAGGCTGACCCCGGCCAGCGCGGCGGATGCCAGCAGGGAAAGCACTTCGTCGGAAAGGCCGCTGGCATCCGCCGCGGCGTTCAGGCCGTCAAGCGCGCCGTCCGGCAGGCGGGTGAACACCAGCATGACCAGGCAGAAGATGCCCGCCAGCACCAGCAGGACAGCGGTGCGCGCCCGGTCGCAGCCGAACTTGTAGCTCAGCGGTACGCTCAGGGAAAAATAAAACGTCGAGGTGGTAGCCGCCGAGAGGATGCCCAGCAGGATCTCGGCCGAATCGCCCTTGCTGGCCACGGGCGAGAGCACAAACGCCGCGGCGGCCAGCAGGCACCCGGCCAGGATGGCGCTGCCGCCCAAAATATACTTGCTGCCCACCAGCGCCGCCGGCCGCACCGGCAGCGTGTGGCCGTACATGTCCCAGTGGCTGTACTCGTCGAAGCTGATGGCGCTTTGCACGTACATGCCCAGCACAAACACCAGCGCATAGAGCATGAACGGCATATCGAACAAAACGGCCCAGACGATGTACAGCACAAACACCACCAGAAAGTTTTTCTTGTACCGGGATGTCAGGGTACACAGGTCTTTGTAAAGCAAACCTTTCATGGAATGTTCCCTCCTTGTCAGGCGGTTTCCCTCTGTCAAAACTCTTTTTTCTTGTAGATCGCGGTGCTCAGCGCCCAGCTGGCGGCGTACAGCGCCGCACTGGCAAGCAGCATGACCAGGATCGTCCACTGAATGCGCCCGCCTTCCTGGATCGCAACGGTCAGGTTGCCGTACCAGACCTCCGTGCCGGGGGCCAGCCCGGCCGCCAGGTCCTCCATCGGGCCGCGCAGGCCGAGAAAGCGCCCCAGGCTTTCCTGCATCCCCTGGGGCAGGGTAAATGCCGCGGCGGCCAGGCCGCCCACCAGCATAAAAATGGCAAGGATCACCGCTGTGCGCGCCCGGTCGCTGCCAAACTTGTAGCCCAGCGGCATGCTGAGCGAAAAGTAAAAGCAGGTCAGGCAGGCCGCCGCCAGCAGCCCCAGCAGGACCTCCTCCGGCGAGCCCTTCGTCTCGCTGGGATCAAACACGAACGCCAGAAAGGCGATCAGGCAGCCGGCCAGGATGGCGCATCCGCCCAGGATGAACTTGCTGCCCACCATGGCGGCGGGGGTCACCGGCAGCGTGCGGCCGTAGACGTCCCAGCGGCTCTGCTCGTCAAAGCTGAGAGAAGTCTGCACATACAGCCCCAGCACAAACACCAGCGCATACAGCATAAACGACAGATCCAAAAGGATCGCCATGCCCAGATACAGCACAAGCAGCAGGATAAAGTTATTCTTGTACCGGGCCGTCGTGGTGCACAGGTCCTTGTAAAGCAGGCCTTTCATTGCTTTTCCCTCCCGGAATAGAACCGCATGATGTCGTCGATGCCGGCGTGGTCCAGCACCGCGCCGGGCAGCAGGCGGGATACCTGCGCGCGGTCTTTTACCAGCGTCTCACAGCCGAAATCGGTGCGGCGGGTGTGGATGATGCAGCGTTCCGGCAAAGCGGCCAGCTGCTCCTGCCGGCAGCGCAGGATGCCGTACTCGGCCAGAAGGGCGTCCTTGTCCTCCTGGAACAGCAGCCTGCCGCGGTGCAGGTAGGCGATGCTGTCGGCCACCTGCTCCAGGTCGCTGGTGATGTGGCTGCTGATCAGGATGCTGCGGCTCTCGTCCTGGATAAAGTCCAAAAACAGGTCCAGCATCTCGCCGCGGACCACGGGGTCCAGGCCGGCGGTGGCTTCGTCCAGCACCAGCAGATGGGGATGGTGGGCCAGCGCGGTGGCCAGGCTCAGCTTCATGCGCATGCCGCGGCTGTAAGTCTTGACTGTCTTGGCGGCGTCCAGCCCAAACCGCGCCAGCAGGCCGTGGTAGGCTTCGCCGTCCCACCGGCCGCCAAAAATGCCGGCCAGGCTTTTGCCGATCTGTTTGGCGGTCATCGACTCGTAAAAGTAGGCGTCCTCAAACACCACGCCCAGGTCGGCGCGGCTGGCAAGGTCGCCGGGCGCGCCGCCCAGCAGGGTGATCTCGCCGGCGTCGGCGGGGTTGATGCCGGTCAGCAGCTTTAACAGCGTGGTTTTGCCCGCGCCGTTTTCGCCCACCAGGCCGACGATGCTGCCGGCGGGCACGGTCAAATCAACAGGGCCAAGGGTGAAACCGGGATAACGCTTCTCGACGCCGCGCAAAACGGCATTGCAGGCTGCGGTTTCCATAGTCAATCCTCCCATAATACATTCAGGGTATCCAGGACCTCGTCGTAGCTGACGCCGCCTGTTTTCGCCGCGTTGACGGCGTTCTGCAGGTGGGTCTCGACCTGCTTGAGCATCTCCTCGCGGCGCAGTTCGGGGTTCTGCGCCGCCACAAAGCTGCCCTTGCCGGGGGCGGTGACGATAAAACCGTCCGCCTCCAGGTCCTCATAAGCTCGTTTGGTGGTGATGACGCTGATGCGCAGCTCCCTGGCCAAAAGCCGGATGCTGGGCAGGGCGTCGCCCTCTTTTAATGTGCCGGACAGGATCTGCTCCTTGATCTGCCGCGTGATCTGCGCGTAGATGGGCTCCTGCCCGACGTTGGAGATGTACAGCTCCATGGCGCTGCTCCCTTCGCTGGGTTTGGATGCCGCCGGCAAAGCCCTGCGCATTGGCCCTGCGGGCGGCATCCGGTAAGATTTGAACTGTTCATATCTTATATACACAGTATATACGGTATATACACGGCTGTCAATAGGGAAGATCCACTTTTTACAAGTCTAATTTTTTGAAATGAAAAACAAGAAAAGCAAGAGCATCTTGTAAAAAGATGCCCTTGCTTTGGCCAATATAATTTCCCGGCGGGGTCAATCTGCGCGCCGCCACACCATGGTCAGCTCCGGCTGGCCGGTGTCCGGGTCGATGCCCTCGGCGGCGACGGCAAAGCCCTCCCGCCGGTAAAAGGCTGCCGCGCGGGGGTTCTGTCGGTAGACGTGCAGCGTCAGCACAGGGTGCAGCGCCTTGCACCGGTCCAGCAGCTGCCGGCCGACGCCCCGGCTGCGGGCGGGACCGTCCACAAAGATGCCGGCCAGATAATCCCCCTGCAGGCCGGCAAAGCCCTGCACGGCGCCGCCGGCCTCGTACACGTGCAGCTCGGCCTGCGGCAGCTGCCGCCGCACCTGCGGGGCATTGCCGGTCCAGTATTCGGCCGGCACAAAGCAGTGGGCCTGCAGGTTGGCGGCCAGCCAGATCTCCATGACCCGGTCCAGGTCGGCGGGGGCAAAGGGGCGCACCATGGTCATTCCTCCTCCGGGCGGCTTACCGGCACGCCGCGGTGCTCCACACAGGTGGAAAAGACGATCTGGGTGCGGGTGCGGCCAAACTGCTGCAGCCGGTTGATAAAGTGGTCCAGCTCCTGGGTGGAGGCAAACAACACCTCAATCAGCATGCTGTAGTCGCCGGTGACGCAGTTGCACTCCACCACGTTGGGGCAGCTTTCGATATAGGGGTAAAACTCCGGCTTACGCTGGGGGTCCAGTTCCAGGTTGATGAACGCCTTGACGCCGTAGCCCAGCGCCGGCGCGTCCACCTGCGCCTGGTAGCCCCGCAGCAGGCCCGCCTGCTCCAGCCGGGCAATGCGCGCCGACACCGCCGGGGAGGACAGAAACACCTGCTCGGCGATCTCCTTCAGCGGCGCGCGGGCGTCGGCCTGTAAAATATCGATGATCCTGCGGTCGATGCGGTCCATGCCAAGGCCCCTTTCTTTGCAAAGCGCAGCCTGCCCCGCGCGGCACTGCCCGCGCAGGATGTTACCGCCATTGTAGCACAGAGCAGGGGCGGGGTAAAGGGGCGCTGGCAAAAGGCAGGCTGCGCCGGCACTGCGGCAGCTTCACTCGTCCAGCGTCGGGTCGTTCTCGCCGGTGGTGTCCAGCATCACCACCGAGCCTTTGCGTGCCTGCACGCCCGCCTGGGGGTACTGGGCCACCACACGCTCGGCGTCGCCGTCGATGTGGGCTTCCAGGCCGTACTCCCGCAGCTTCAGCTTTGCGGCCGCAGTGCGCCAGCCGGTCACGTCGGGCACTGCGGCAAACAGCTTTTGCTGCTCCTCCTCGGTGTAGTGGGGCTCTATGCCGAGATAGGGCAGCGACTTTTCCAGCACTTCGGCGCAGACGGGGGCGGACAGCGCGCCGCCGGAGGTGGTCCAGCTGTGGGGTTCGTCCAGGCAGACCAGCACCGCCAGCTTGGGGTCGTCGATGGGCGCCACCGCCACAAAGCTGGCAATGCGGGCGCCGGCGTCCTCGCTGTCCAGCTTCTGGCTGGTGCCGGATTTGCCGCCCACCCGGTAGCCGGCCACGGCGGCGTTTTTGCCGGTGCCGTCGGTGACAACGCCCTCCATCAGCGTGCGCATGACGGCGGAGGTCTCCTCCGAGATGACCTGCGCTTTGACGGCGGGCTCGGTCTCCCACAGCGGCATGCCGTCGGCGTCGGCGGCGCCGGCCACCACATAGGGCTGCATCAGCCGCCCGCCGTTGACGATGGCCGCCACCGCCGTGATCATCTGCAGATAGCTGACCTTGCTGCTCTGCCCAAAGGAACAGCTGGCCAGCTCCACCGGGCCCATCTTATCGGCGGTATAATACTCGCTGCGTGTGATCTCGCCGGGCAGGTCGATGCCGGTGGCCTCCCGCAGGCCGAAGGCGGCAAAGTAGTCGCAGAAGGCCTCCTTGCCCAGCCGCGCCCCGATCTGGATAAAGCAGGGGTTGCAGCTGACCGCCAGCCCCTGGGCAAAGGTCTCCAGCCCGTGGATGTGCCCGTTGGCGCAGCGGAACCGGGTCCCCGCCACGTTGATGGCCCCGGCGCAGACGAACTGGCTGTCCGCCGTGCAGGCGCCGGTGTCCAGCGCCGCCGCGGCGGTGATCAGCTTGAACACGCTGCCCGGCTCGTACAAATCGCTGATGGCCTTGTTGCGCCACTGTGCCTGCTGGGCGGCCTGCAGGGCCTCGCTGCGGGCGTCGCCCTCCAGCGCGTCCACCGCGGCGCGCACCTCCCCGTCCACGATGGTGCGGGGGTCGTTGGGGTCGTAGTCGGGCTTGACGCTCATGGCCAGGATGGCGCCGGTGTCCACGTCCATCACGATGCCCACCGCGCGGGACTCCACGTGGTGCTCCTGTACGGCGGCGGACAGCGCGCTTTCCAGGTACCGCTGGATGTTGGCGTCGACGGTCAGCGTCAGCGTGGCGCCGGGGGTGGCTTCCACCAGGGTATTGTAGCTTTGGGGCATATCGTAGCCCCAGGCGTCCTTGGCGGTCAGCACCCGGCCGTTCTGGCCGGTCAGCAGGTCGTCGTACTCCAGCTCCAGCCCCCACAGGCCGGCGTTGTCCACGTCGGTAAAGCCCAGCAGCACCCCCATAAAATCCCCCTCCGGGTAGATGCGCTTGGTGTCCTGGCGGATCTGGATGCCCTCGGCGCCGTTCTCCGCGCACCAGGCGCGCACCGCGTCGGCGGTCGCTTTGTCCACCCGGCGCTTGAGCAGGCAGTCGTTGGAGGTACGGTCAGAAAAGGCCGCCAGCGTCTCTTCATAGTCGATGTCCAAGATCTCGCTCAGCGCCTGGGCGGCGGGCTGGACCAGTTCGTCGGCCAGGTCGCGGGGCGAGGCGCGGATGGTCCAGCGGGTCTCGCTGGCGGCCAGCAGGGTGCCGTCGGCAGAATAGATCTCGCCCCGCGCCGCGGGGATGACAGTGTCCCGCAGCTGCTGGTCGGCAGCGCGGTCGGCGTAGCCTTCCGGGTCCAGCACCTGCAAAACAAACAGCCGGGCCAGCAGCACGCCAAAGCAGACCACCGCCATCGCCAGGCAGAAAAACCTGGTGCGGCGGCGCATGTGGCGGTCCTGCTCCGGCGTGATGTGCCGCGGCGCGGGCGCGGGTTTCGGGCGTGGTTTCATGGCGGTTCCCCCTCCTTGGCCGGGATGCGGCAGAATGGCTCTCCCGCATGGATATGCGGCGGGGGGAGGGGAGTATGCGGGTGTTACTACGTCGGATAGAATGGGAATGGATGAAAGACGAGAATGAAAACGGATAAAGAACGGTAAGCGGTTGCATTTTTGCGGAGCGGTATTTATTTCCGATATATCGGTTTGATGCTTATACGCAAGTCCCCTTCTGCTTGATAGCAGAAGGGGACTTGTCTGTCTTTCCTATTTTTCATTTTGCGGTGCCAGCCGGCCCAACCGGTCGTTCCTGCCTTACGCGCCCAGCTGCTGCCGGGTGCGGCCTACCGCCCGCAGGTAGCGCACAAGCAGCCGCCAGCAGGCGCGGCCCAGCCAGAACAGCAGCGCGCCGGCCACCAGCGAGCAGAGGAATCCCACCGCCACCGGCGGCGTGTAGGGGCCCAGCTGTATGACGGTGTAGGGCACTTTGATGCCCAGCAGGTACCAGGCGGCCAGGTCGATCAAGCCGGCCAACGGCACCGCCGCGCCGCACAGCATGAACACCGGCCCGCAGATGCTCAGCACCGGGATGACAAACATGCCGCTCAGCCCTGCCAGGCTGTAAAAGGCCAGGATGGTCAGCAGCCTGCGCCAGCCGCCCCGCTCCGGCTTGTCCAGCAGGTCGCTCAGATAGGCGCGGGCCAGCGCGTCGGGCCTGCCCAGCCGGTCCAGGATGCCCTCCGGCGGCAGGCCGTCCGCCGCCATGTCCTGCATGGCGCTTTTGATCTCACGGACAATGTCCGCCCGCTCCGACGCCGGCAGCGGCCGCAGCTTGCGGTCAACGGTGTTCAGGTACTGTTCCAGGGCTTTGTCCATGGGTCATTCCTCCTTGTTCAGCCGGGCGACGGCGTCCAGCAGGCTGGCCCAGTCGGCGCGCATGGCCTGCAGATATTCCTCGCCGGCGGGGGTCAGGGCGTAATACTTGCGCGGCGGCAGCCCCTCGGCGGTGTCCTGCCAGTTGGCCGTAAGGCAGCCTTCCTTCTGCAGCCGGCGCAGCAGGGGATAGACGGTGCTCTCGGTGGCGGTGGTGACCGCGCACCGCCCCAGCCGCTGCAAAATCTCGTACCCGTAGCAGGGGCGCCGGTGCAGCATCAGCAAAATGCAGTATTCCAGCGTGCCGCGCCGAAGCTGGCTGCGCCAATCCTCAATGTTCATGCCGGGCTCCCTTTCTGTCGAGTACTGCTTTGGTATAGGTACATCGTACCACACAGTACTATGCGTGTCAAGCCACTGCCAAGCAAAGCGCCGCGGCAAAAACAAAAAGCCCCCGCGCCGGGCGGCGCAGGGGGGCAGGCGGGAAAACTCCTGCCTTATTTGTTCTTTTTGCTGGTGGCCTTCATGCGCAGGTCATGGTTCAAAATGCGCTTGCGGATGCGCAGGTTCTCCGGGGTGACCTCCAAAAGCTCGTCGGGGGCCAAAAACTCCAGGCAGGCCTCCAGGCTCAGCTTGGTCACCGGGGTCAGGCGCAGCGCGTCGTCGCTGCCGGAAGCGCGGGTGTTGGTCAGGTGCTTGGTCTTGCAGACGTTAACGGTGATGTCGTCGCCGGTGGGGGTGTAGCCCACGACCTCGCCCTCATAGACCTTCTCGCCGGGCACGACCAGCAGGGTGCCGCGCTGCTGGGCGTTGAACAGGCCGTAGGTGACGGCGGTGCCGGTGTCAAAGCTGACCAGCGAGCCGGTGGACCGGGTGGCGATGTCGCCCTGCCACTCGTCGTAGCCGTCAAAGATGGTGTTCATCACGCCCTCGCCGTGGGTGTCGGTCAAAAACTGGCTGCGGTAGCCGAACAGGCCGCGGCTGGGCATGCGGAACTCCAGGCGGGTGCGGCTGTTCATCAACTGCATGTTCACCAGCAGGGCTTTGCGGCTGCCCAGGGCGGTCATCACGGCGCCCTGATACTCCTCCGGCACGTCGATGACCACCCGCTCCATAGGCTCCATCGTCTTGCCGTCCTCCTCGTGGGTCAGCACGTGGGGCGGGCTGACCTGCAGCTCGTAGCCCTCGCGGCGCATCGTCTCGATCAGGATGGACAGGTGCATCTCGCCGCGGCCCATGACGCGGAAGGAGTCGGTGGTGGCGGAGTCCTCCACCTTCAAAGCCACGTCCTTCAGCAGCTCGCGGAACAGCCGGTCGCGGATCTGGCGGGAGGTGACGTACTTGCCCTCCTTGCCGGCAAAGGGGCTGTCGTTGACCGAGAAGGTCATCTCCACCGTGGGATCGTTGATCTTGACAAAGGGCAGCGGCTGCACCTTGCCGGGGTCGCAGACGGTGTTGCCGATGGTGATGTCCGGCAGGCCGGCAAAGGCGACGATGTCGCCGGCCTCGGCCTGCTCGATGGGCTCGCGGCCGTTGGCCTTGAAGTCAAACAGCTTGGTGATGCGGCCGCTCATGCGCACGTCGGGGTTGTGCCAGTCGCACACCTGCACGCTCTGGCCCACCTTGATGACGCCGTTCTGCACGCGGCCCACGCCCATGCGGCCGACAAACTCGTTGTAGTCCACGCTGGACACCAGCATCTGCAGCGGCTGGTCCGGCTCGCCCTCCGGCGGAGTGACGTATTTCAGGATGGTGTCGAACAGCGGCTTCAGGTCGGTGCCCTGTTCGGGGTGGGTCCAGTCGTAGCTGGCGGTGCCGTTGCGGCCGGAGCAGAATACCATCGGGCTGTCCAGCTGCTCGTCGGTGGCGCCCAGGTCCATCAGCAGCTCCAGGATCTCGTCGATGACTTCCTTGATGCGGGCGTCGGGACGGTCGATCTTGTTGACCGCGATGACCAGCGACAGGTTCTGCTGCAAAGCCTTCTGCAGCACAAAGCGGGTCTGGGGCATGCAGCCCTCGGCCGCGTCCACCAGCAAAAGCACGCCGTTGACCATCTTCAGCACGCGCTCCACCTCGCCGCCAAAGTCGGCATGGCCGGGGGTGTCAACGATGTTGATCTTGACGCCCTCGTACTCGCAGGAGCAGTTTTTGGCCAGGATGGTGATGCCGCGCTCGCGCTCGATGTCGCCGGAGTCCATCACGCGCTCGGCCACCTGCTGGTTGGCACGGAACGCGCCCGACTGCTTGAGCATCTGGTCCACCAGCGTGGTCTTGCCGTGGTCGACGTGGGCGATGATCGCAATGTTGCGAAGATTTTCTCTTACCATATTCCTTACAGTACCCCTTACTATTTTGAATCGATCCAGGTAACTTTCCATTGCGGCGCCGGCGCAGGACGGCGGTACAGCGCCAAAACCGTCCGCGCGGGCAAAACTCGCATACGAAATAATCATACGTCACAGCACCCTGCTTGTCAAGAATCGCAAAACAGTTTTTTCTGTGTTATACTATACTATATAAGTCTGCGCGGGCAAAAGTGTTCAATTTTACCGCCTGCTGCCGGCCCGGCGTCCCCGCCGGACGGCGCGGCCTTTCCGCGGTGCGGTCGGTGAAAAAGCGAAACTCTGCCCAAAGGGAGGTATCCCATGTCAACCATGCCAAGCGCCAAGGTGTGGCGCAAAGTCAACGTCATCGGCCATGTCAACCCGGACACCGATTCGATCTGTTCGGCCATCGCCTACGCCTACCTGAAAAACCAGGCCAGCGAGATGGCCTGCGAGCCCCGCCGTGCCGGCCAGCTCAACCGCGAGACCGAGTTTGTGCTCAAGCATTTCGGCGTCAACCCGCCCCGCCTGTGCACCGACGTCAGCCCGCAGATCAAGGACATCGACATCCGCCAGCAGCCGGGCATCGACGGCGAGATGAGCCTGAAGGACGCCCTGTCGCTGATGCGGGACGTGGAGATCGACACCCTGTGCATCACCGACCCGGAGCAGGAGCTTCTGGGCCTGATCACCGTGCGGGACATTGCCAACGCCAACATGGACATGATGGACACCGGCGTTTTGGCCGACGCCAAAACCAGCTACAAAAACGTCGTCTCCACCCTGGACGGAGAGATGATCGTGGGCGACCCCGCCGATACCGTCAGCGGCCACATTTACATTGGCGGTAGCCCCGACGTGATGGAGGAGGTGCTGCGCCCCGGCGATCTGGTGTTGGTGCCCAACCGCTACGACATCCAGCTCTGCGCCATCGAGTGCCAGGCCGGCTGCATCGTCATCTGCAACGGCAAGACCGCCCCCCGCACCATCGAGGCGCTGGCCCGCGAGAAGGGCTGCCGCATCATCCTGACCCCCCACGACACCTACGGCGCCGCCCGGCTGGTCAGCCAGTCCGCGCCGGTGCGCCACTTTATGCAGACCGAAAACCTGCTCAAGTTCAATGTGGACACCCCAATCGAGGACGCCCGCCGGGTCATGGCCAGCGTCCGGCACCGGTATTTCCCCATCCTGGACAACGACGGCAAATACTGCGGCGTGGTATCCCGCCGGAACCTGCTCAACCTGCACCGCAAGCAGATCATCCTGGTGGACCACAACGAAAAGACCCAGGCGGTGGACGGCCTGGACCAGGCCGAGATCCTGGAGATCATCGACCACCACCGCATCGGCACGCTGGAGACCACCGGCCCGGTGTATTTCCGCAACGTGCCGGTGGGCTGCACCGCCACCATCGTGTTCCAGATGTACCTGGAAAACGAGGTGGACATCCCCAAACAGATCGCCGGGCTGCTGCTGTCGGCCATTTTGTCCGACACGCTGATGTTCCGTTCGCCCACCTCCACCCCCCAGGACGAGCAGGCCGCCGCCGCGCTGGCCAAAATGGCGGGGGAGGATATCCCCGCTTACGCCCAGCAGATGTTCGAGGCCGGCGGCGACCTGACCGGCAAGACTGCCGAGGAAGTGTTCCTCTCGGATTTTAAGGTGTTCAGCCGCGGGGATGTCAAGTTCGGCGTGGGCCAGAGCAGCTACATGACCGAGCGATCCCGCGCCGCTGCCGAGGCGCTGGTGGGCCCCTACCTGGAGGAAGCCGCCGCCCACGCCGGCCTGCCGCTGGTGTTTTATATGTTCACCGATGTGCAGAAGGAAAGCACCGACCTGATGTACACCGGCCACGAGGCCGAGCGCATCCTGCGCGCCGCCTTCGGCGTCGAGCCGCAGGACGGCAAGGCGGTGCTGGAAGGGGTGGTCAGCCGCAAAAAGCAGCTGATCCCGCCCCTGATCGCCGCCATGCAGGAGCTGGGGCACTGAAAAAATGCCAAACAGACGAGGAAGGAGAAAGGTTCCCTGTGATTCAACTGTCATTGCCGGCAAAGAGCAAAACGGCTGCCGCAGCGGTAGTGCTTCTGGCCTGTGCCTGGAGCGTAAACTACAAGCTGGAGCTGGGCGGCCCGATCATCACGGTGGCGGCGGCGGCCGCCGCGCTGTACGGTTACCGGCGGGCGCAAAGCCATGCGGCGCCTGTGCGCGCGCAGGTATGGTGCGGCATCTATACGGTGCTGGTATCGCTGGCGATCGTGGCCGGCAGGGATGTGCATTACATCGGGGCGCGCGGCACAGCGGAAGAAAATTATCTGGACTGGGGGCTGGACTCGCTCGCCGCCAGTCTGGCGCTGGCGGTTCTGCTGTACCCTGCGCTTCTGGCACTGTATCGGTTTACGGTGCGGCGACCTCTCGGCGCAGCAGAGCGGCGGCCGCCCTGCCGCAGAGTGCTGCTCGTTATGTGGGCGTTGATCTTTGTGTGCTGGACGCCCTACCTTTTGACCTTTTACCCTGCCGGCATCGTAGGCGACGGTGCCCTTACGCTGGAGGAAGCCCTGGCTCCCGGCGTGCCGTCCGGCAACCACTGGGTGGTGTTGGTCATTTTGACCCTGCGGTTTTTCCTGTGGCTGGGGTCGCTGTTCAAATCCGACCCGCATTTCGGGGTGTTTCTTTACGCTGTGGCGCAAAGCCTGCTGCTTGCTCTTGCCTGCGCGGCGGTCAGCTATAAGCTGTGGCGCCTGGGCGCCCCGCGCTGGGCGGCCTGGGGCAGCGCGGCTATGTATGCGCTGTCAGGCTTCTTTGCCTCCTACGGCATGGTGCTGTGGAAGGACACCCTGTTTTCGGCCGCGGTGGTGTGGCTGGCGCTTCAGCTGTGGGAGCTGAAGGAAAACGGCCCGGATTGGAAATGGTGCGTCAGGTTTTCTCTGACGGCATTGTTCCTCTGCTTTTGGCGCAATAACGGGCTGTACGTGCTGGTGCTGTGCCTGGCGGCAGTGGCGGTGCTGTTGCGCAGAAAATCAGTGCGGCTGCTGGCCTGCGGCTTGGCTGTGGTGGTGTTCACCATGGTGGTGACTGGTCCGGTATATGATGCGCTCCATATCAGAAAGGACAGCATTTCAGAGTCGCTGTCCATCCCCCTGCAGCAGATCGCGGCGACCATTGTCTCCGGCGCAGAGCTGACGGAGGAACAGCAGGAATTTTTGTACGGACTTTTGCCGCGGGAAGAATGGATCGCCAGTTACCATCCCTCGCTGTCGGATGACCTGAAAGGAAATGACCTGCTGGATACACAACAGCTGGAAGCCCGTTTCGGGGAGTTCCTGAAGGTCTGGGCGCAGCTGCTGCCGGCCAATTTCGGCACCTATGTGGAAGCCTACCTGATGCAGACGCTGGGATTCTGGCAGCCGGGGGCGTTTTTGGGCAATTACAATGATTATTGGATCGGCGTGCAGGACGTTGCGGACCGCGGCTGGCACCTCAGCGACTGGATCTATTTCCTTATCGGGTATTCGCCCGCACAGACCCTGCAGAGAAATACCCGGTTTGTCGCGTCCGGCACGGCGGTATGGTTGATGATACTGGCTGCAGTGCTGATCCTTGCCCAGGGCCGCGACCACCGCCGCCTGTTGATCCTGGCACCTTTTGCCGCAAGCTGGGCGGTTTTGATGCTGGCTGTTCCCATTGCATATTCGTACCGATATATTTTTATGTTGGCTGTTGGGTTTCCTCTCGTGTGCGTGCTGCCATTCTGCAGCACCCGAACCAGCAGCCCGGTCCCATCAAATCGGAAGGAGACCTGCATATGACCCAACCCCAAGGCGACATCGCCATCCTGACGGATTCCAGCTGCGACCTGCCGCAGCAATATTTCAAAAAATACCCCATCTTCCGGCTGCCGCTGATCGTTACCTGCGGCGAGACCGCCTACCGGGACGGGGTGGACATCACCGCCGACGAGGTCTACCGCCGCCAGCCGGACGAGGATTTCAAGACCAGCCTGCCCCTGCGCGAGGATGTGAACGCCACCTTTGACGCCATCGCCCGCGCCGGGTACCGGCAGGTGGTGGTGCTGCCGCTTTCCAGCGCGCTGTCCAGCACCACCAACCAGCTGCGGCTGATTGCGGCGGAGCGCACCGATTTGGAGATCACCGTCTTTGACACCCGCCGCTGCGCCAGCGCAGGGCTGGGCATGCTGGCGGTGCAGGCGGCCCAGTACGCGGTGTCCGGCATGGATTTTGTGCGGCTGAAAGAGGTGGTGGCCCGCCTGATCGAGGATACCACCGTCTTTTTCTGCATCGACACGCTGGAATACCTGCGCCGCGGCGGCCGCATCGGCCGGGTGACCGCGGTGGCCGGCTCGCTTTTGCAGATCAAGCCCATCCTGACCATCGGCAGCGACGGCGTCATCGGCACCGCCGCCAAGGTGCGCGGCCGCAGCGCCGCCTTTGCCAAGCTGCTGGACCTGGTGGAGGCGGTCCGGCAGGAGGCGCCGCCCGCCCCGGCTTTCAACCTGGTGGTCTGTGACGGCGCCTGGCCGGAGGAAGGCCGCCGGCTGGAGGAACAGCTGAAAAAGCGGGTGCCGGGGTTCCACCAGCTGCTGCACGGCAGCATCGACGCCACGCTGGCCGTGCACTTGGGGCCCCATCTGCTGGGGGCCGGCATCCAGTTTTTGCCCACCACCCCGCCGCCGGTGTAAGCCGCGCCGCAAAAATGACCGGAAATGATCGGACCGGAAAGGAGGCGCCCCATGCCTGAGGCCCTGACCCCCACCCCCGAACAGCTGCGCTACCTGCGTCTGCTGGCCGAAAAGTACCCCACCATCGCCGCGGCGTCCAGCGAGATCATCAACCTGGAAGCCCTGTCCCGCCTGCCCAAGGGCACCGAGCATTTTATGAGCGACCTGCACGGCGAGAACGAGGCGTTCATCCACATCCTCAACAGCGCGTCGGGCGTCATCCGCGAGAAGATCGACACGGTGCTGGGGCCGGACGTGCCCGACGCCGAGCGCGCCGAGCTGGCCACCCTGATCTACTACCCGGCCCAGAAACTGCCGGAGCTGAAAGCCAAGCAGGACGATCTGGACGCCTGGTACCGCAAAAACCTGCTGTGGCTGATCGAGCTGTGCCGGTTTGTCTCCAGCAAGCACACCCGCGACCATGTGCGCAAGTGCCTGCCCCAGAACTGCGGGCATATCATCGACGAGCTGCTGCACGCCCACTTTGAGGACCATGACAAGGACCTGTACTACGGCCAGATCATTGACAGCATCATCCGCTACGACCGGGCCGACGCCTACATCATCCGCTTCTGCGAGGTCATCAAGCGGCTGGCGGTGGACCGGCTGCACATTGTGGGCGACCTGTTCGACCGCGGCCCCCGCCCTGACCAGATCCTGGACCGGCTGATGGCCCACCACGACGTGGACATCCAGTGGGGCAACCACGACGTGGTCTGGATGGGCGCCGCCGCCGGCAGCCCCATCTGCATTATGACGGTGCTGAAAACCACCGTTGCCTACAACAACATGCCCACGCTGGAAAACGGCTACGGCATCAGCCTGCGGGAGCTGGACCACCTGGCCGAGCGATGCTACGCCGACACCGACGTGGAGCGGTGGCAGCCCCACGTGGACCCGCGCACCAACCCCGGCGCCGACAGCATTGCCCGCACCGCCCGCATGCACAAGGCGGTGACGGTGATGATGCTCAAGCTGGAGGCCCAGGTCATTGCCCGAAACCCGGATTTCCAGTATCAGGGGCGGGATTACCTGAACCAGATCGACTACGCCGCCGGCACCGTGCGCTGCGGCGGCAAAGTTTATCCGCTGCTGGACCCGGTGTTCCCCACCGTGGACCCGGCCCACCCCGCCCGCCTGACCGAGTGGGAGCAGCACGTGCTGGACGGCCTGGTCCGCGCCTTTACCGAGAGCGAGCGCCTGCAGCGCCACGTGCAGTTTTTGTATGCCAAGGGCGCGGTATACAAGGTATGCAACGGCAACCTGCTCTACCACGGGGCGGTGCCCATGACCGAGGACGGCAGCTTTGCCGCCGAGACCTTTGAGGGCAAAAGCTATGCCGGCAAGGCGCTGTTTGACTACTGCGACCGCCGCGCCCGCGCGGGCTACTTTGCCGCGCCGGGCAGCCTGCAGCGCCAGGCCGGGCAGGACTTTTTGTGGTATCTGTGGTGCGGGCGGCTTTCGCCCATCTTCGGCCGCAGCGCCATGACCACCTTTGAGCGGCTGTACATTGCCGACAAAGCCACCCACGCCGAGGTGAAAAACCCCTATTACCGCCATATCCAAAGCGCCGAGACCGCCGACCGCATCCTGCGGGAGTTCGGCCTGACCGGCGAGGGCTGCCACATCATCAACGGCCATGTGCCGGTGCGGGCCATCGAGGGCGAAAGCCCGGTCAAGGGCGGCGGCAAGATCATCGTCATTGACGGCGGGTTCTGCCGGGCCTACCACAGCCGCACCGGCATTGCGGGCTACACGCTGGTGTACAACAGCCGCGGCCTGACGCTGCGCACCCACCAGCCTTTCGAAAGCGCCGAGAAGGCCATCCGCGAGGACGAGGACATCGCCTCCCGCAGCGAGTACATCTACAGCGCGCCCCACCGGGTGCTGGTGCGCGACACCGACGAGGGCATCGAAAAGCGCATCCTGATCCGGGATCTGGAGCGGCTGCTGGCCGCCTACCGCGCCGGCCTGCTGCGGGAACAGCTGTGAGCGCCCCGCCCCTTGGCCCTTGCAAACAAAAACAAAGCGCCGGCCCCGGCAGGGAAGAACCCCCTGCCGGGGCCGGCGCTGCCGTGGTATGCGGTTTGCAAAAAACTTACTTGGTGCCGAAAATGCGGTCGCCGGCGTCGCCCAGGCCGGGCACGATGTAGCCCTGGTCGTTGAGCTTTTCATCCAGCGCGCCCACGTAGATGTCCACGTCGGGGTGGGCGGCGTGCAGTGCCTTCAGGCCCTCCGGCGCGGCGATCAGGCCGATGAACTTGATGTGCCTGGCGCCCCGCTGCTTGATCAGGCTGATGGCGTCGGCGGCGCTGCCGCCGGTGGCCAGCATCGGGTCCAGCACGATGACTTCGCGCTCGGCAATGTCGTTGGGCAGCTTGCAGTAGTATTCCACCGGCTGCAGGGTCTCCTCGTTGCGGTACAGGCCGATGTGCCCCACCTTGGCGGCGGGGATCAGGTTCAGCATGCCGTCCACCATGCCCAGGCCGGCGCGCAGGATGGGCACCAGCGCCAGCTTGCGGCCGGCCAGCACCTTGGTGCGGGCCAGCGCGATGGGGGTCTCCACCTCGACCTCCTCCAGCGGCAGGTCGCGGGTGGCCTCGTAGCACAGCAGGGTGGCGACCTCGCTGACCAGGTCGCGGAACTCCTTGGTGCCGGTGCGGCGGTCCCGCATCAGGCTGATCTTGTGCTGGATCAGGGGATGCTCGACGATTTCAACAACGCTCATAGTAGGCAACTCCTTACATCACATGGTTTGCGCCTGCACCGGGCAGACGAGCAGACAAAATAATATCCTTTGCCCCGCGGGGCAAGATACCAAAAACGGGAAACGGCCGGGCCGCTCAGCCGCGGCGGGCGTCCAGCGCGTTGACCTTTGCGACCCGGTCCTGGTGGCGGCCGCCCTCAAAGGGCGCGTCCAAAAACAGGTCCAGCAGCTGGCAGGCCAGGCCGGGGCCTACCACGCGGGCGCCCAGGCACAGCACGTTGGCGTCGTTGTGGCGGCGGGTGAACTCGGCGCTGAAACTGTCGCTGCAGCTGCAGGCGCGGATGCCCGGCACCTTGTTGGCGCACATCGCCATGCCGATGCCGGTGCCGCAGCACAGCACCGCAAAGCTGCAGTCGCCGCGCACCACCGCCTCGCAGGGGGGCACGGCCTTGTCCGGGTAGTCGCACCGCTCGCCGTCATAGGAGCCAAAGTCCCGGTAGGGGATGCCCTGCTCCTCCAGGTGGCGGCGCAGCTCCTCTTTCAGCGAAAAGCCGGCGTGGTCTGCGCCCAGCGCAATGGGTTTCATCTCGTTAGACATCTGTGGGTACCTCTCTCTGTTTTACTTCTCACCAGTTTGAGCGGCGGCTTCCCGCTCGGCCCGCTCCCGCTCCGCCTGGCTCAGCCGCAGGTAGTTGGGCGTCAGCGCGGCAGGGGAAACGCTCTGCCCGGCCAGGTGCAAAGCCCGGCCGGCCAGACCCGCGCCTGCCGCGCGGCAGACACGCAGCGCCGGCGGGCAGGGCAGCGCCTGCTCATCCCTATTGTAGCACAATGCGGCGCCGTCGCCAACATAAAAAACGGGTTTTTTGCAGCTTTGGGCAAAGGCGGCGGCCTCGGCGGCCGGGGCGGCGGCGTCGGGGGTCAGGCGGGCGTGGGTCTTTAGGTCAAAGGCGGCCCAGTACACCTGCCCGCGGCGGGCGTCCAGCGCCGCGATCACGGTGCCGTTGCCGGTGTGGCACCAGGCCAGCGCCTCCAGCGTCGAGACCCCGGCGCAGGGGGTGCCCGCCGCCAGCGCCATGCCCTTGACCGCCGCCAGCCCGATGCGCAGCCCGGTAAAGCTACCGGGGCCGGCGGTGACGGCGTACAGGTCCAGCTGGTCGGGGCGGACGCCGCCGGTTTTCAGCGCGGCGTCGATCATGGGCATCAGCGTTTCGCTGTGGGTCAGGCCGCAGTTGCAGACGGTCTCGTACAAAACGGCGTCGTCGCGCAGCAGCGCCGCCGAGGCGCTGCGCCCGGCGGTGTCGATGGCAAGGATGTTCATGCGGGGCAATTCTCCCTTCCGGTTGGCGCGGGCTTCACAGCCCGGTGACGGTGATGCGCCGGTCGTTTTCGCCGGTGCGCTGGATGTCGATGGCGATGGGGCTTTCCCGCGCAAGGAGTTCGGCGCAGTTTTCGCTCCATTCCACCGCCACCACGGCGCCCAGGTCCAGGTAATCGTAGAACCCGGCGGCGGCCAGGTCGCCCTCGGTATGGATGCGGTAGAGGTCAAAGTGGGCGAAGGGCTGCGGCCCGCGGTAATAGTTGACGATGGCAAAGGTGGGGCTGGAGACCGGGTCGGTGCAGCCCAGCCCCTCGGCAATGCCCTGGCACAGCGCGGTCTTGCCGGCGCCCAGCCCGCCGGTAAAGGTGATGAGCGCGCCGGGGTACAGCCGGGCGGCCAGGCTGCGGCCCAGCGCGACGGTCTCCCCGCGGCTGTGGGTACTATATTCTTCCATACGGCGCATACTCCTTTATGGGGGCGGGCCGCCGCGCGCAAAATGGCGGCGGGCAGCCTCGTAGTATAAACAGGCTTGAACCGATTATAGCACAGTTCTGCCGGTTCGTCGATTCCACTGCCGATTATACCGCACCGGGCCGGCTTTGTAAAATTTTTGCGCAAAGCTGGCGAAACCGGGCGGCAGACAGTATAATGAAAATGCGATATTCTGCCCGGCTGCACCCTGCGCACTGGCGCGGCGGCAGCGGGCTTTGCGAGAAAGAAGGTGTACCCATGCTTGATCTGATGCGCCGCTATGCCAGGCGGGCGGACCTGCCGTTTCTTGCGCTGTGCGCGGTGTGCTCGGCCATCAGCGTGGTGGTGCTGGTCAGCGTGGGGCAAAGCCAGCTGGGCGGCTCCAACAACAAGGCGTCGGTGCAGCTGATCGCCAGCCTGCTGGGGGTCATGCTGGCCGTCATCATGTCCACGGTGGACTACCGCACGCTGGCCCGCGCCTGGCCGCTGCACGCGGCGGTGGCCTGGGGGCTGGTGCTGCCCACGCTGTTCCTGCACAATTTCCGCGCCGGGTTTTTGACCATCGGCTACGATGCGGGCGGCACCTCCAACTACAGCTGGTACCGGGTGGGTGGCATGACCTTCCAGCCCACCGAGCTTGCCAAGATCAGCTTTGTGCTGACGCTGGCCTGGCACCTGGAACGGGTGCGCGGCCGGGTGAACAAGCCGCTCAACCTGCTGGCCCTGCTGGCGCACATTCTGCTGCCGGTGCTGGCCATCCACATCCAGGGCGACGACGGCACCGCGCTGGTGTTTCTGGGCATCGGGCTGGTGATGCTGTTTGCGGGCGGGCTGTCCCCCTGGCTGGCGGGCGGCGCGGCCGGCTGCGCGGTGGGCGGCGGCGCGCTGCTGCTGGCCCTGAAGCCGGATATCCTGAAAGGCTACCAGTTCAAACGCATCCTGGCGGTGCTGAACCCGGACGACCCGGCGCTGGCGGACTTTACCTACCAGCAGAACAAGGGGGCCATGGCCATCGGCACCGGCGGCCTGACCGGTCAGGGGCTGTTTACCGGCGAGCATATCTTTGTGCCCAACGCCTGGAACGACTTTATTTACAGCTACCTGGCCAACGTGCTGGGCTTTTTGGGCGCGGCGGCGGTGCTGATTTTGCTGTTTGCCATTGCCGCCCGCACGCTGACCACCGCGCTGCACAGCCCCGACGCGCTGGGCCGCTACATCTGCGTGGGCATTTTTGCGGCGCTGTTTTTGCAGACCGTCATCAACATCGGCATGAACCTGCAGGTGATGCCGGTCATCGGCGTGACGCTGCCGTTCTTCTCGGCCGGCGGTTCCAGCGTGGTGATGATGTACCTGTGCGTGGGGCTGGTGCTCAGCGTATCGCTGCACACCCGCCGCACCGCCGGTTTGGCGGAGGAGCTGGACTGAAAAGTCCCGCGCCGCTGATGCGGAAATTATAAGGCAAAAAATGACCGCTGTCTCCCGGTTTGGGAGGCAGCGGTCATTTTATTCATCGTACTCCAGCACTGCTTTGACCATGGCAAGGGCAAGCGCCTGTTTGCCGGGGGAAACATCTTTCCAGAGCGTTTCGATCTCCCGAATGGCGGTGATCTCGTTGCCGCCCAACTCGTCCTGCAAAAGGTAATCCGGCGATATTTTCAGCGCCCGGCAGATGTCGATGAATACCTGCAGGCTGGGCATTTTTGCGCCGCCCTCGATCTGCCGAAGGTACGTTGCATTGATATGGCACAGTTCCGAAAGCCGGTCGGCGGTAAAGCCCCGGTCCTTCCTCACAGCGTTGATCCGCTTTCCTAACCCGTTCTTTTCCATGATCTGCCTTTCTCTGCCGCCGCCAGGTTCAGAAAATGCCAAAACCGCGGCCGGCGGCCGCACTGCCCTGTCACCGTGCTTCCCTGTCCAAACTGCGGTACTGCAATACCTCGGACAGGTGCGCGGCGGTGATGGTCTCGCTGTGGGCCAGGTCGGCGATGGTACGTGCCACCCGCAAAATGCGGTCGTAGGCGCGGGCGCTGTAGCCCATCCGCTCAAAAGCGCCGCGCAAAAGCCGCTCGGCGGCGGCGTCCATCCGGCAGTACCGGCGCAGCAGGTTGCCCGGCAGGTCGGCGTTGCAGCGCACCCCCAGCCCGGCGTACCGCTCGGCCTGGACGCGCCGGGCCTCCGCCACGCGGGCGCGGATGTCGGCGGTGGGCTCGCCGCCCCGGTCAGAGGCCAGCGCGTCATATTCCACCGGCTGCACCCCGATGTGCAGGTCGATGCGGTCCAGCAGCGGCCCCGAAATGCGGTGCCGGTACTGCTCCACCATGGCGGGGGTGCAGGTGCAGGCGCGGGTGGGGTGGCCCAGGTAGCCGCACTTGCAGGGGTTCATGGCGGCGGCCAGCATAAACCGGCAGGGGAAGGCCGCGCTGCCGTGCACCCGGCTGACGGTGACCACCCGGTCCTCCAGCGGCTGGCGCAGGGCTTCCAGCGCCTCGCGGGAGAACTCCGGCAGCTCGTCCAGAAACAGCACGCCGTTGTGCGCCAGGCTGACCTCGCCGGGGCGGGGCACCGTGCCGCCGCCGGACAGCGCCGACGCGCTGGTGGTGTGGTGCGGGCTGCGGAAAGGCCGCGCCTTCAAAAGTCCGCCGCCCGGCAAAAGCCCGGCGACCGAGTAGATGGCGGTGGTCTCCAGCGCCTCTTCATAGCTCATGGGCGGCAGGATGCCCGGTAGCCGCTTGGCCAGCATGCTCTTGCCGGTGCCCGGCGGGCCTACCAGCAGGATGTTGTGCCCGCCCGCGGCGGCCACTTCCAGCGCCCGGCGGGCTTCCTCCTGGCCGCGCACGTCGGCAAAATCGGGGCCGCGCCACTGGCCGTCGGCGTCGTAAACGGCGGGCAGGGTGGGGGAGAACGGCGCCGACCCGGTCAGGTGGGCGGCCACCTGGCGGGCGGTGCGGGCGGCGTAGACGGTCAGGCCCTCCACCGCGGCGGCCTCCTCGGCGTTCTCGGCGGGGACAAACAGCTCCTGCACGCCGCTGCGCGCCGCGGCCAGCGCCATGGGCAGCACGCCCGCCACCGGCCGCAGCGTGCCGTCCAGGCTCAGCTCGCCCACAAAGGCCTGCTGCGGGCCGGGCGCGGGCAGGGTGCCCTCGGCGGCCAGGATGCCCAAAAAGATGGGCAGGTCGTACACCGGCCCGGTCTTGCGCACATCGGCGGGGGACAGGTTGACGGTGATGCGGCTGGCGGGCCAGGGGTACTGCAAATTTTTAACGGCGCTGCGCACCCGCTCGCTGCTCTCTTTGACGGCGGAATCCGGCAGGCCCACAATGGCAAACTGCGGCAGCCCGCCGGAGGTATCCACCTCCACGCCCACCGCGTAGCCCTGCAGCCCGCTGACGCCAAAACTCATCACCCTGGCAAACATAGACACGTCCTCCTGTGCGGCGTGCAGACGCGCCGCTTCCTCGATCCGGCGGTCGTCCGTCCGTCCCGCCGGCATTTGTTTGATCCGGCGCGCCTGCCCGGCCGCCGCGTCACTGAAGCCCCACCGCGAACACCGCCAGCGCCGCCAGCGCCAGCACGGTCCAGCCGATGTACCGGCTGGCCAGTTCCCACTCGGACGGTTCGGCAAGCTCGGCGTTGCGGATCTGAAAGCGCAGCCCCCAGCGGAACAGCTCGTCGGCAAACAAAATGGAAACCGCCGTTGCAATGCACAGGAGCACGCCGCAGAACCAGCCGGCCCAGTTGCCCTTGCGGGTCAGCGCGGGTCCGGTGGCCAGGTCGATCAGCGTGGCAGCCGAGGGCGCCATGCCGTCGATCTCGTTGCCGGCTGCATCGGTCAGCACCCCGTCAAAGGCGATCGAAAGGCCAAGGTCCGCCAGGCTGCCGTCCGTGTTGTACAAAAAGACCGTGCCGCTGCCGCGCAGCATGCCGCCGCGGAAAAGCAGTTCCCCGTCCCGGTGCAGCTCCACGCCGGTCATGCCGTAGGCCTCGCCGTCCGGCGGCAGGGCGGACGGGTCCTGCCGCACGGTGTAGGGGCCGTAGCTGCGGCTGCCGTACCGGAAGGTCACCGTGCCGTCCCCCTGCACGGTAAAGGCAGCCTGCTGCCCCCGGATGCTGCCTGCGTATACCGTGCCGCCGTTTTCCTGCCGGGGCAGCAGCAGGGCGCCCTGGTAGGCATAGCCCCTGCGGGAGAGGGTAACGGGGTACAGTACGCTGAACACCAGCACCATGGCGGCCAGCACAAGCAGGACGCCTTTCTGGTACCGGTCCAAACGCCGGAGTCTCTCCAAAACCGACACCGCCTTTCGGTCAAAGCGCATGGCATTGACGCTTTTTTCCATTCTACCACATTTCCGCAGGCGTGGAAATAGCGTGTTTTGCGCCCGCGGCGGCAGCGGCAGGGCGGGCGGGAAGATGTTATTCCGGGCCGTCCCGGCGGGGCGGTGTTCTGCGGCCTTTTGAGGGCCTTGCCCGGCAAAAAACGGCGAAACGCCCCGAATGTTGCCCTGTGCAAACGGTTTGGTCCGCCGTTTTCGCCTTTTCGATTGACAACGCCCGCCAACCTTGGTATAGTTAATCTGTAACGGTGAATTTTACCAGAAAATTTCACTACTTGGAAAGCGAAGGTGTTACAAATGTATAAAGAAATGTACGAGCGGTGGCTTGCCGCCGATCTGGACGACGCCGACCTCAAGCCGGAACTGGAAAGCATCCGTGAGGACGACGCGGCCATCCAGGACCGCTTTGCGGTGGCGCTGAAGTTCGGCACCGCCGGCCTGCGCGGCGTCATCGGCGCCGGCACCAACCGCATGAACGTCTATGTGGTGCGCCAGGCCACCCAGGGCCTTGCCAACTGGGTCAAGACCCAGGGCGGCAGCCAGACCGTCGCCATCAGCTACGACAGCCGCATCAAGAGTGACCTGTTCGCCCATACGGCCGCCGAGGTGCTGGCCGCCAACGGCATCCATGTCCGCATCTACAAGGCACTGATGCCGGTGCCTGCGCTTTCCTTTGCCACCCGCTACTACCATTGCAACGCGGGTATCATGGTCACCGCCAGCCATAATCCCGCCAAGTACAACGGCTACAAGGCCTACGGCCCGGACGGCTGCCAGATGACCGACGAGGCTGCCGACATCGTCTACGCCGAGATCCAGAAAACCGATATTCTCACCGGCGCCAAGACCATGCCCTTTGCCGAGGGCATGGCCCAGGGCCTGATCGAGTATGTGGGCGACGACTGCATCCGCGCGCTGTACGACGCCATCGAGGCCCGCTCCATCCGGCCCGGCATCTGCAAGACCGCCGGCCTGAAGCTGGTCTACAGCCCGCTGAACGGCAGCGGCCTGGTTCCCGTGACCACCGTTCTGGGCGAGATCGGCATCAGCGACATCACCATCGTGCCGGAGCAGAAGGACCCGGACGGCAACTTCCCCACCTGCCCCTATCCCAACCCCGAAATTTTCGAGGCCCTCAAGCTGGGCCTGGAGCTGGCCGAGAAGGACGGCGCCGACCTGATGCTGGCCACCGACCCCGACGCCGACCGCGTGGGCATCGCCGTCAAGTGCAAGGACGGCAGCTACGAGCTGCTGACCGGCAACGAGGTGGGCGTGCTGCTGCTGGACTACATCTGCGCCGGCCGCATCGAGCAGGGCACCATGCCCAAGGACCCGGTCATGTGCAAATCCATTGTCTCGACCCCGCTGGCTGATAAAGTCGCCGAGCATTACGGCGTCGAGTGCCGCAACGTGCTGACCGGCTTCAAGTGGATCGGCGACCAGATCGCCAAGCTGGAGGCCGCCGGACAGGTGGACCGCTTCATCTTTGGCTTTGAGGAGAGTTACGGCTATCTGGCAGGGCCCTACGTCCGCGACAAGGACGCCATCATCGGCAGCATGCTGATCTGCGAGATGGCCGCCTACTACCGCAGCAAGGGCAGCTCCATCAAGGAGGAGCTGGACCGCATCTACGCCCAGTATGGCCGCTACCTGAACAAAGTGGACAGCTTTGAGTTCCCCGGCCTGTCCGGCATGGACAAGATGGCCGGCATCATGGCCGGCCTGCGCGCCGACCCGCCCAAGGAGTTCGCCGGCGACAAGGTCGTCAAGGTGGTGGACTACCAGAAGCCGGAGGAGACCGGCCTGCCCGCCGCCAACGTGCTGATCTACACGCTGGAAAGCGGCTCTACCGTGGTGGTGCGCCCCTCTGGCACCGAGCCCAAGATCAAGACCTACTTCACCACGCTGGGCAAGGACCTGGCCGAGGCCCAGGCCAAGAAGGACACCCTGGCCGAGGCACTCAAGCCGATCCTGGCGTAAGGGAATATCCCGCCGCCGCGGCGCATTATGCTTTTGGTTCAGCGGGGGCTGCAAGGTTTGCAGCCCCCGCTGTTTGTATGCAAAAAAATTAACGATTAACATTAAAAAATTATTGACAAATGCGAATCATCCTGATACGATATCAGTGAGGTGAGGATCATGAAAATGCTGAAACCGTTGTTGAATGAAAGGTTTGTCAGGAAGGCCGCGTCCTTCCTGCAGGCTGCCTGCTGGCTGACCATCTGCTTTTTTGCACTGGTCACAGTGCTGGCCTGCCTGGGGCGGCAGCAGTTTACGCTGGTGACAAGCACGGATGTGTACGAAGGGGCCATTTATGCGGAACGGGACCAGGGGTGGCTCTCTCATAGCTTTACCGTGACTGCCAGTGACAGTATCCGCGTTACAGCCAACAGCGATGACGGGGTCGATCTGGCCACGCACATCGGCCTGACGCTGATGTTTGCGGCGCAGGCGCTGACAGGGATGGCGGGGTACTGGCTTTTGAGCCGCGTGTTTGCCAATATCGCGCAGGGCAGGATTTTTGTCGAGCAAAACGCCCGCGGCCTGCTTGGCTACGGCCTGCTGCAAATCTATGCCGTGTTTCTCCTGCCGTTTGTAAAGCTGCTGATCTGCAATCTTGCCAATCTGGTTTCGGACAGTCAAATCGCGGCGTGGTCGGTTCAAATCGGGCCAGACAAGCTGTTCCCCAGCATTGCGTTTCTGGTGGCGGCGTACATCATCCATTACGGCATCACACTGCAGGATGAGGTGGACCACACGCTATGATCGTCATTCGTCTGGACCGGGTCCTGGCGGACCGCAAAATGAAGCTGAACCAGCTGGCGGAACTGGTGGGCATCTCCAACGTCAATCTTTCTTACCTGAAAACCGGCAAGGTGCGGGCGATCCGCTTCAGCACGCTGGACGCCATCTGCCATGTGCTGCACTGCCAGCCGGGGGATATCCTGGAGCATGTGGAGGAGGACGAGCCGCCTGCGCCGGAGCAGGAATAAGGCCGTCCCACAACAGGCTGTCCCACAACGTGGGGCAGCCTGTTGCCTTTTCGACGCGGCGTGCACGGCGGACAATTAATGAAAAATCTGCGTAAAAACGATGTAAAAGTGCATCCGCTGCCGTTGACGGGGGGGCAAATGGCCGCCTTACAATAAAAATAAATATCCCCCGGCGAAGCCGGGGGTTTTGCACGGACGGGTGAAACCCTGGATTACTAGCGCACGCGTCACGTCGCGTTGGTACGGTCT
>ERZ1643246.96-NODE-96-length-112173-cov-12.256952_pt1 | contig 112173 bp, 113 predicted proteins | sample MGYA00579265_ERZ1643246 | MGnify/ENA primary metagenome ERZ1643246 (study PRJEB29033, sample SAMEA4952261) | chicken gut metagenome | biome: Broiler Chicken; feature: Gastrointestinal Tract; material: Caecum | place: Ireland | collected 2018 | study: Broiler...
AACCACCTGGACTGTTAATATAAAGACTTATATCTTTATCTGGGTCTTCTGCTGCTAAAAATAAAAGTTGTGCAACAACTAACCCAGCAGTTGTTTCGTTAACTTCTTCACCTAAAAAGATTATTCTATCTTTTAAAAGACGAGAATATATATCATAAGAACGTTCACCTTTATTAGTTTGGTCAACAACCATAGGTACTAACGCCATATTATCACTCCTTAATTATTTAGATTTTGTAATAACATCATCTATAATTCCATAAATTTTAGCTTCTTCAGCTGACATATAATTATCTCTTTCTGTATCATTTTTTATATTTTTTAAAGGTTGGCCTGTATTTTCAGAAAGCATTTGATTTAATTTATTTTTAATTTTTAATATTTGCTCTACTTGAATTTTCATATCAGTAGCTTGACCTCTAGCTCCACCTAATGGTTGGTGTATCATTATTTCTGCATTTGGTAATGCATATCTTTTTCCTTTTGCTCCACCTGCAAGTAAAAATGCACCCATACTAGCTGCAAGACCAATACAGATTGTTGAAACATCTGGTTTTATATATTGCATAGTATCATAAATAGCAAGACCAGCTGTAACTGAACCACCTGGACTGTTAATATAAAGACTTATATCTTTATCTGGGTCTTCTGCTGCCAAAAATAAAAGTTGTGCAACAACTAAACTTGCAGTAGTATCATTAACTTGTTCGCCTAAAAAGATAATTCTGTCTTTTAAAAGACGAGAATATATATCATAAGAACGTTCACCAGTATTAGTCTGGTCAACAACCATAGGTACTAAACTCATAAAAATCCTCCTTAAAAATTCGTATATAAATTTCCTAAAGAATATTATATCCCAAATAATGTAAATTATGCTTTAATTTTTAATTTTAACCAAAAATTTTAAGAATTTGAATATATGTAAAGTTTTATTTTTTTGTGAAAGGGTGTAGACAAAGTCTACACCCTAAGCTATAACATATTATTTTTCAGCTTCTGGTTGAACAGAATTTTTTACTAAAAAGTCAAGAGCTTTTTGAACTTTTAAATCTTTAATAATATTTTCTCTTTCTTTTTCACCAAAGATACTTTGAAGTTTTTCTTTATCTATACGATAAGCTTCAGCAATACGAGTTAATTCAGCATCAATGTCTTTTTCAGAAACTTTAACTTTTTCAGCTTCAGCAACAGCTTCTAAAGCTAATCTACTTTTAACTTGTTTTTCACAAATTATACGATAAGCTTCTCTCATATTTTCTAAACTTTGACCCATATAATTTAAATAAGAATCTAAAGTTAAACCTTGAGCTCCTATACCATTTCTAAACTCATTAATTTTTTGATCAATTTCAAGTTCAATCATAGCTTCTGGAATAGTTACTTCAACTTTTTCAATTAAAGCATCAATAATAGCTTCTTTCATTTTTTTATCAGCTTCTTCTTTTTTAGCAGCTGTAAGCTTAGATTTTATATCTTTTTTATAATCTTTTAAAGTTTCAAATTCTGTAGTATCTTGAACAAATTCATCATTTAATTCTGGAAGAATTTTTTCATTAATTTCATTAATTTTTACTTTAAATACAGCTGGTTTAGAAGCTAATTCTTTTTTGCCATAGTTTTCTGGGAAAGTAACACTAACATCAAATTCATCACCAATATTTTTACCAATAATTTGGTCTTCAAAAGTATCAATAAAAGTTTTAGAACCTATTTCAAGGTCATATTTTTCACCTTTACCACCTTCAAAAGCAGTTCCATCAATAAAACCTTCGAAGTCAATATTTACTAAGTCGCCTTTTTTAACTGCTCTATCTGTAACAGGATTAATTCTTGAATGTTTTTCTCTTTCTCTATTAAGAAAAGCTTCTACATCATCTTTATTAACAGAAGTACTAGGTTTTTCACAAATTAAACCTTTATAGTCAGATACTTTAACTTCTGGTTTTGTATAAACAATAGCAGTAAATACAACACCCTCATTTTTAGAAGCACTAACAACATCTATTTCAGGTCTTGAAACTATTTCTAATTCACTTTCTTTAGCAGCTTCAGGATAAGAATCTTTTAAAACAAAGTTAAAAGCATCATCATAAAATACTTGTTCACCATAAGTTTTTTCTATAATTTGTCTAGGTACTTTACCTTTTCTAAAGCCTTTAATATTAAAATGTTTTTGGTTTTTATTAAAAGAATAGTCTAAACCTTCTTGAAATTTTTCAGCACTAACAGAAAATGTTATTTTGTATTTGTTAATGTCCATATTTTCAACATTACTCATTTATTTTATCCTCCTTAAAATCTTGGTAAAAATTACATATAGTAAATTACATATGGCTTAATTATATCATACACTATAATAAAAATCAATTATTTTTATTATTAAAATAGTTAAACTTTTTTGAACATATAAATATTACTAATAAGGCTACAAAAATTCCTAATATAGAACCTGTAATAACATCACTAGGATAATGTACTATAAGTATAGTTCTTGATAAAGCTATAAGTATTGCTAATATATATGCTAATATTCCAAATTTTTTATTTGTATAATATATACAAGTTGCCCCAACAAAAGATGCCATACTATGCCCAGAAGGAAAAGAAAATCCATGTGGTTCTGGTATAAAAGGTACTAATGAAAACTCTACAAAAGGTCTTGGTCTTTCAAATAAGTTTTTTAATATACCATTACCTATAATTGAACCTACTGCCAAAGAAATAAGCATTATTATACCATTTTTTCTTGTAGATTTTTTTAATATTAAAAATATACCTAAAGCTATCCATATAAACCCAGAATCACCTAAATGTGTTATAAAAGAAAATATATTCTTTATAATAGGATAATTAGGTATAGTTTGATTCATATAAAGTATAATATTTTTATCAATATTAAAAATTATATCCATAATTACCTCACATAAAATTATAATAACTAAAAATTTAACTTAACTATTTTAAAAGTTATTTTACTTAATATTATATTATTATAACATAAAATCTAAACATAATAAACTATAATTTTTTAACCTGTAATATGTTGACAAAAATATTTCCTAATGTTATAATATTTATTGTTTGACGCACAGAGAGGTTTTAAGCTTATGCACCATATCTGGCGATTTATTTTTAAGGAGGTGTACTAATGTACGCAATTATTGAAACTGGTGGAAAACAATATAAAGTTTCTGAAGGAGACGTTATCAAAGTTGAAAAATTAGAAGTAGAAGCTGGTTCTTCTTATACTTTTGATAAAGTTTTAACTATAGCTAATGGTGATGACGTTAAATTTGGTGCTCCTGTTGTTTCTGGTGCAACTGTTAATGCATCTGTTATAGGCGATGGTAAAGCTAAAAAAGTTATCGTTTATAAATACAAACCTAAAAAAGGTTTCCATAAGAAAAAAGGTCATAGACAACCTTTTACAATGCTTAAAATTGAAAAAATTAATGGTTAATTATTAGGTTTTTAAAATGATACAAGCTATATTTTTTAAAAAAGATAAAAATATAATAGGCTTTCAAATTAAAAATCACGGTAGAGATATTGTTTGCTCTGCTGTATCTATATTATCTTTAAATACTGTTAATAGTATTGAAGCTTTTACTGAAGCTAAATATAATATAGATTATGACACTAATGGTGGCTATTTAAAATGTATTATAAATGAAGATAGTCTTTGTAATAAAACTATCTTATTATTATCTAGTTTGGAGCTTGGTCTTAAAGGTATTGAGATGGAGTATCCAAAAGATATTTCTTTAAAATATAAGGAGGTGTAATAATGATTAAAATTAATCTTCAATTCTTTGCTCATAAAAAAGGGGTAGGTTCTACTAAAAACGGTCGTGATTCTGAATCTAAAAGATTAGGACCTAAACGTGCTGACGGTCAATTCGTTAAAGCTGGTAACATTCTTTACACTCAAAGAGGTACTAAAATTCATCCAGGTGTAAACGTTGGTAAAGGTGGCAATGATACACTTTTCGCTTTAGTAGATGGTATCGTTAGATATGAAAGAAAAGGTAGAGACAAAAAACAACTTTCTGTTCATCCTATTGCTGAATAATAATTTTAAGGCTGTAGATAAAATCTACAGCCTTTTATAATTCCTTTTATAAAAATAATATTATATATAATCTAAAATTAATATTTTGCATAGTATATATTATGAAAGGAGTTGTTGAAATGATATTTGGCATATTAGGTGGAGATTTAAGATATAAATTTTTATATGAAATGTTAACTAATGAAAATTTTACTGTTTATTCATACAATAATAAATATATAGAAAATAAAGATAATATAAACAATTTAGATGAATTTTTAGATAAAATAGATATTTTAATAGCACCTATACCTTTCACAAAAGATAATAAAAATGTATTTAACATTGAAAATGAAAATATAAATATAAAAGAATTAATAGAAAAAACTATAAAATTTAAAATTAAAGCATTTTTTGGTGGAATAATAAACAAAGATATTATTAAAACCTTAGAAGAAAATAATATAAAAACTTTTGATTTTTTTGAAGATAATTCTATAGCTATATTAAATGCTATACCTACTGCTGAAGGTGCTATTCAAACAGCTATGGAAAATAGCTTTAAAACAATATTTAATAGTAATTGTTTAGTATTAGGTTATGGTAGATGTGGCAAAATTTTAGCAAATATGTTAAAAGGTATAGGTGCTAATGTAGATGTAACTTACAGAAAAGATGAAGATTTTGCATATATTAATACTTATGGTTTAAATTCTATAAACTTATATAAAATAAAAGACAGTATAAATAAATATGACTTTATTTTTAACACTATTCCTTATGAAATATTAAATAAAGAAATATTAGATTATATTAATAAAAATACTATAATAATAGATTTAGCTAGTGCCCCAGGTGGTGTAGATTATAATTATGCTAGAGAATTAAATTTACAAGCTATTTACTGCCCTAGCCTCCCTGGTAGAGTTGCACCATATACAGCAGGTGAAATACTAAAAGATAAAATAATAAGTTTTTTAGATATTTAAAAAATATTTATATAAAAATAGCTAACAAAAATTGTTAGCTATTTTTTTACAATATACATTAATCTTATAAATTTTCAAAAACATGTACCATATCTAATTTTTCCCAAGGTAAATCTAAATCATTTCTACCAAAATGGCCATATGCTGCTGTTTGTTTATATATAGGTCTTTTTAAATCAAATTTTTCAATAATAGCAGATGGACGTAAATCGAAGTTTTCTTTTACAAGTTCTGCAATTTTATCATCTGATATTTTACCTGTACCATGAGTATTAACTAAAATAGATAAAGGCTTAGCAACACCAATAGCATAAGCTATTTCTATTTCACATCTTTTAGCTATTTTGCTAGCTACAATATTTTTAGCAACATATCTAGCAGCATAAGCACCTGAACGGTCTACTTTAGTAGGGTCTTTACCAGAAAATGCTCCACCACCATGACTTGCATATCCACCATATGTATCAACTATTATTTTTCTACCAGTAAGACCACAGTCACCTTGAGGGCCACCAATAACAAATCTACCAGTAGGATTTATGTAATATTTTGTTTCAGCATCCAAAAGCTCTGATGGAATAACAGCATCTATAACATACTTTTTAATATCTTCACAAATTTGACTATGTGTAACACTTTCATTGTGTTGAGTAGATATAACAATAGAGTCTATTCTTACAACTTTATCATTATCATATTCAACTGAAACTTGGCTTTTACCATCTGGTCTTAAATAAGATAATGTACCATTTTTTCTAACTTCTGAAAGTTGTCTTGTTAATTTGTGTGCAAGGTATATAGGCATAGGCATATAATCTTCTGTTTCATCACAAGCAAAACCAAACATCATACCTTGGTCTCCTGCCCCTGTATCTTGTTCATCATCTTCTCTAGTTTCAAAAGCACTATCTACACCTTGAGCAATATCTGGAGATTGTCCTTTTAAAGAAGTCATAACAGCACAAGTATCACAGTCAAAACCATATTTTGCTCTGTCATATCCTATACCACGAACAGTTTCTCTAGCTATACTATCTATATCTACATAACAATTTGTAGTAATTTCACCTGCAACCATAATAAGACCTGTTGTAGCAAGTGTTTCACAAGCTACCCTAGCATTAGGGTCTTTAGTTAAAATAGCATCTAAAATAGCATCTGAAATTTGGTCACATATTTTATCTGGATGTCCTTCTGTAACAGATTCAGAAGTAAATAATCTTTTCATTTGTAATCCTCCTAAAAATTTAAATTTTTCATAAAAGGCTATATTTTATTAATAATTTACAATACATATTAAAAAGTAATTATTATTATTTAGTTTTTATTAATAAAAAAAAGCCACTATGGCTTATACAAAAAATCCTCATCTTCCGTAAAAACGGGGGATTTAGCACCAATACTAAAAGCTGGTTGCTGGGTATCACAGGGCCCTTATCCCTCCACCTCTCTTGATAAGACACATATTTAATTACTTTAGAAGTATAACATAAACTAAAAAAAATGTCAATATACATTTTTATTACATTTTTTGACAATGGTGTAGACAAAAAAGTCTACACCATTAATAAGGAGTTTTTTCTTTAAACTAATATTTATTATATGGCATTATGTGTAAAGCTTGCTATTTTACAAAGTGGTATTTCTGTAACAGAACCAAGCCAATTATTTCCACAACAATAATTTTGATTATTGTAATTATATCCATAACCTGAACAACTAGACCCTAAAGGACAACTAGGTGCTGCACCTATATTTGTTATTAATTTTACATAGTTTTCATTTACACTAGCTAAAATACCAGTGAAACCACTACCAGAACAACCACCACTTGTTGTAAATATTGTTACTGTTTGCCCTATATAGCGTGTTAAACTATCTAATAAATAACTATCATTCATTTTATTGCCTCCTTTCAAACGTCTTAATGTATATTATGGCTATTATTTTTTTTTGTTACAAATTTTTGAAATAAATATATTTTTTACAACTGTAACCTTTATACTATACTTACATAATATGTTATATAAAGAAAAAAAGGAGGTTATAATATGGAACATTTAAAAGAAGACCTTTGTAGATATATTGGTCAGACTGTTACTATATTCACTACAAGTGGTGGTTGTTCTGGCAGTGGCTTTACTGGTGTTCTAGTGTCAGTTAGTGACTGTGTTGTAAGGTTACTTGTTAGTGCTGGTGAAGCTCCTGCTTGTCCTATTGGCTCTAGTTGTTCAGGTTATGGATACAATAACAACTATAATTATAGTAATAGTGGTGGTTGCTGTGGTAATCCATTAGGGGCTATTGCTGTTATTCCTACAAACTCTATTGCCGCATTTACTCATAATGCTATTTAATTTATCTTTTAAGGGGGCAAAAATGCTGAAGAATATATCTTCAGCATTTTTAAAAAATTAACCTTTATTTATTATATTTTTACTACTTATATATGTTAATATAAAATATATCCCATATATAATTAAAATACTTAATGCTGTAAAAATTGTATTTGAAAATATATTAATATCTGCTGTAAACTCTATACCTTTTATTACAGTATTTAATCCTACAATAGAATGTAATATTGCTAATAATAGGGGTACTAAAAAATAAAATAATATTTGTATAAATAAAGCTCTATTTAACACTTTCTTTTCTGCTCCTAGTTTTGATAATAAATTATATCTATATTTATTATCTTCTGCTTCTGATATTTGTTGTATAGCTAATATTGTAGAACAACTTATTATAAATACTAAACCTATATAAATACCTACAAATGATAACATTGCTTTTGTGGAAACAGCACTTTCATATATATTTTTTTTCGCTCCATAATTAGTAAATGCACAATCTTCAAGACTACCTTTATCTTTAAAAATTTGTCCATATTCTGATATTAATTTTGTTAAAACTATTTCATCTTCTTCTGTTTTTGTCATTATATTTAATTGTGTTACATCTATTTCAAAATCTTTTAATAAATCATCATTTACAATAAAATAATTATCATAACTATCATTAAATAAACATATATCTTCTACTACTTCTTTAAGGGATAACTCATTATTATTAATATTTAAAATACTATTATTATTAGCTATTATACTACTTAGTTCTTTTAATATATTTTGTGTACTACTAACTATTAAATATTCATTTTCTTCTAATGCATAAGGTTGTAAATTTAATTGATTTAAAATATTATTAAAGTCTGATAATTTTATTAAATTTAATTTATACTTATTAAAATATTCTAATCTTTCATCTAAATTTAAATTAAAGTCTTCTATTTTTAAATTTTCATCACTATATATAGAATATTCAACATAACTTTCTATCCCTTTAAAATTTTTGATATTATCTGGTAATTTATTATATATTTGTGATATATCTTCATAATCTCCAAATCTTGATAACGTTATATTATATTTAGTATTATTCACTAACATATTTGATAAAGCTTCTTGCAAACCAAATGCTGAACTTGTAACACCTATTACAAAAAATAACATTAAGCAAATAATAGACATAGATATAAAATTTGTATTTATTTTACTTGATAATTGTCTTAATATAAATATATTTAATCCTTTAAAATATATTTTTTTACTATTTTGTATTAATCCTACTAATAATATGGCTATAGAAAAGAAAAATAAAACTGTTCCTATTATACCTAATATTATTGAAGATTTAAAATAAAAATCTATTTTATTTAATCCATTAATAGTTATAAAATAATATGCTACTATTAAACATACTATTGATATAAAAAATAATATATATGATAAATATTTATTTTTTAATTTTAATTCTTCATTTTTTCTGTAACTATATATTAAATCTATTAATTTACATCTATTTATATTAAATATATTAAAAATAACTACAATAATAAATATTATACTAAAATATAGTATAGTTTTAATTACACTTTCACTTGCAAATATAAATTTATATTGTGTCATATCTGCTTCAAATAGCTTTGCTGTAAATACTGACATAAATTGTGAACCTATAACACCAAATATAATACCTACAAAAAGTGCAATAATTGCTACAAATGAAGTTTCTAATACAAATATTCTTGATATTTTATTTTTTGTCATACCAAGCAACATATATAAGCCTAATTCTTTTTTTCTTCTTTTTATAAAAAAGTTATTTGTATATACTACTAAAAATCCTAATATTACAGCAATAAATACTGATAATCCATTTAACATTTCTTCTATTAACTCAACTTTTTCTGACATAATTTCAGAAAAACTCATTAGTTCTTTTTGAGCATATATAGAATTAAACATATAAAATATTGTTACACCCAATACAAGTGTAAAAAAGTATATAGTATAATCTTTAAAACTTTTTCTTATATTTTTAATTGCAAGTTTAATATTCATTTAAGTCCCCTCCTATAAACAAATATTATTACTTTTTATTAATTATATTTTTACTAACAATATATGTTAATATAAAATATAATCCATATACAAATACTACAAATAAACTCGTTATTGTTATACTATCTAATATTTTTATATTTACTATTTGTTCTATAAAATTTACAGAATTATTTAATATAAATATAGAATGTAAAATTGCTAATGATAATGGTAATAAAAAATAAAATAATATTTGTATAAACAAAGCTTTATTTATTGATTTTTTTTCTGTCCCTAATTTTTTTAATAAATTATATCTAAATTTATTATCTGATATTTCTGATATTTGTTGTATTGAAATTATAGTTGCACAAGTAATCATAAATATTATGCCTAAATAAATACATATAAATGAAATTAATATCTCTATTGCTAAAGAAATTTGATAGAGAGAATTTTTACTTTTAAAATTTGTATATGCCATTTTATCATATTCCAACTTTTCATTAAAAGGCTCTTCATATTCTCTTAGTAAATTTTTTAATATCATTTCATCATCTATTGTATTTGTATTTATATTTAATATAGTGTATTTTATATTTGAATTTTCTAATAATTTATCATCTACAACAAATATATTTTCATTTTCTCCATTATTTATAACTATATTTTCTATAATTTTATTTAAACTTAAATTATTACCATTTATACTTAATATTGTATTATTTTTTAATAATTTTTCATTTAATTCTTTATTATTATTTGTACCTTTTAAAATTAAATAGTCATTAATATTAATATTATATTCTTCTTTATTTAATTGCTTTAAAAGCATATTAAATTGAGATAACTTTAATAATTTTACATCTTCTTTATCTATATTTAATATTTCATTATTTGCAATAAAATCTATATTTTCATTATTATAAATATTTATTTCTGTGTAATTTTTTATACCTTTAAAATTTTTAATATTATCTGGTAAATTATTATATATATTTGTTTCACTATTAGAAAAATTATCTTTATAAATACTTATATTATATTCATTATTTTCATTAAAAGCTTGAGAAATAATTTTTTGTAAAGTAAAACCTATGCTATTACTACATATTACAAATACCAATATAATACAAATTACAGATATTGAAATAAAATTTGTATTTACTTTACTACTTATCTGTCTTAATATAAAAACATTTAAGCCCTTATAATATATATTTTTATTTAATTTTATAAATTTTATTAAACTTCCATATACTGAATAGAAAAATAAAAATGTTCCAATTATTCCAAATAATATTGCTAACTTTAAATATATATCTATAGACCTAAATCCATTTATACTTATAAAACAATAGGAAATTAACAAAAATATTACTGAACTAAAAAATATTGTATTCAACATTTTATTACTTCCTATTTTTATATTCTCATTTTTTTATAATCATATAATAAATCAATTAACTCACATTTTCTTATATTAAAAATATTAAAAATACCAACTGTTATAAAAATTATACTAAAATATATTATACTTTTCATAACAGCATATTTAGCAAATATAAATTTATATCCTATAATACTTGATTTAAATAGCTTAGCTGTTATAACTGACATAAATTGTGAACCTATAATACCAAATAGTATACCTACAATTAAAGCCAAAAATCCTATTATAAGGGTTTCACTTAAAATAATTTGTGATATTTTATTTTTAGAAATTCCTAATAACATATATAATCCTAATTCTTTTTTTCTTCTTTTTATAAAAAAATTATTTATATATACTATTAAAAACCCTAATATAATAGCTACAAAAACTGATAAATAGCTTAATATTAAATCAATAATTGCTCCCATAACTATCATAAATTCTTTTAAATCAATTACTTCTTGTTGAGCATATAATGAATTAAACATATAGAATATTGCTACACCTAATACAAGTGTTAAAAAATATATAGTATAATCTTGAAAACTCTTTCTTATATTTTTAATTGCAAGTTTAATATTCATTTAAGTCCCCTCCTAATAAAGATACAACTTCCATAATATTATTAAAAAATTGTTTTCTTGTTTCTTCCCCTCTTACAATTTCGTTAAAAATTTTACCATCTTTTATAAATAAAATACGTTTACAATAACTAGCAGTAAAAACATCATGTGTTACCATTAATATAGTAGCATTTATTTGTTCATTTAAATTTTTAAAACTTTCTAATAACATTTTTGCTGATTTAGAATCTAATGCACCTGTTGGTTCATCTGCTAATATTAGTTTAGGATTTGTTATTATTGCTCTTGCTGATGCTACTCTTTGTTTTTGTCCACCTGACATTTGATAAGGATATTTATTTAATATATCTTGTATATTTAATAGATTTGCAACCTCTTTTATTCTTTTATCTATTTCTTTAGGATTTACTTTTGTTATAGTTAATGCAAGTGCAATATTTTCATAAGCTGTAAGTGTATCTAAAAGGTTAAAATCTTGAAATATAAAACCTAATTTTTCTCGTCTAAATTTTGATATTTCTTTACTTTTCATTTCTGTAATGTTTTTATTATCTATATAAATATTACCAGATGTAACAGTATCTATTGTTGATATACAATTTAATAAAGTAGTTTTACCACTTCCAGATGCACCCATAATACCTATATATTCTCCTTCATATACATTAAAACTTATATTATCTATTGCTTTTGTTATATTTCCTTTTCCACCATAATATTTTTGTATATTTTTCACTTTTAAAATTTCATTCATAATAATATCCTCCATATATTTAATTTTATAAAATAATTATATAACTTTTTTAAAATTTTAACAATTTATCTATCTTACATTAACCTTACATTTTTGTAATCTAAGGTTACTTTTTTATATTTGACAATATATATTTTTTATAATAAAATTAAATATAAACTTTAAAGGAGATAGAAAATTATGTTAGATTATTTTGTTATTGGTAAAATTGTTAATACACAAGGTATTAAAGGTGAAGTTAGAGTATTACCTACAACAGATGATATAAATAGATTTAAAAAGTTAAAAGAAGTTTATATTTCAAGACGAAATGATATTAAATTATATGAAATAGAAAATGTTAGATTTCATAAACAATTTGTACTTTTAAAATTTAAAGGTATAGATACTATGAATGATGCAGAACTTCTTAAAAATACAGAAATAAAAATACCTAAAGATTTAGCTATACCTTGTGAAGAAGATGAATATTATATTAGTGATTTATATGGTATGACAGTTATTACAGATGAAGATGAAAATATTGGTACAATAGAAGATATTATATTTACAGGGGCTAATGATGTTTATGTAGTAAAAAAAGAAGATAATCAAATTTTAATACCTGCTATAAAACAATGTATTTTAAATGTAAATGTATTAGAAAAAACTATGAAAGTACATCTTTTAGAAGGGCTAAGATAATGAATTATTATATTTTAACACTATTTCCAGAAATGATACAAAACGGATTAAATCATAGTATTATAAAAAAAGCAATAGAAAATAATATAATAAATATAAATTGTATTAATATAAGAGACTTTTCTAATAATAAGCACAATCAAGTAGATGATTATGCCTATGGTGGTGGTGCTGGTATGATTATGAAGCCTGAACCTGTTTATAATAGTTATTTAAGTATAAAAGATAAGATAAAACCTAATACAAAAGTTTTATATATGACACCCCAAGGTAAACCATTTAATCAAAAAATGGCAGAGGATTTAGCAAAAGAAGAAGATTTGATTATTTTATGTGGACATTATGAAGGTATAGATGAAAGAGTAATTGAAGAAATTGTTACAGATGAAATTTCTATAGGTGATTTTATTTTAACAGGTGGAGAATTACCTGCTATGTTACTTGTTGATAGTATTTCCCGATTAATACCAAATGTTTTAGGAAAAGAAGAAAGTTTTTTAAATGAAAGTTTTAGTGATAATTTATTAGAACACCCAAATTATACAAGACCTTTTATTTTTAATGATAAAAAAGTACCAGATATACTATTATCAGGAAATCACAAAAAAATAGAAGAATGGAAAAAACAACAATCATTAATTAGAACATATAAAAAACGACCAGATTTATTACAAAAATATAATTTAACAGAAAAAGAAAGAAAATTTTTAAATGATTATTTAAAAGATAATAAAAATAGTTAATTTTAAATAGAATTTAGGTGATATTATGTTAGATGTTTGCTTATTAGGTACAGGTGGTATGATGCCTTTACCAAATAGATTTTTAACATCTATGTTATTTAGATTAAACGGTAAAATGTTACTTATAGATTGTGGAGAAGGTACACAAGTTACTGCTAAAATATTAGGTTGGGGATTTAAAAATATTGATATAATTTGCTTTACACATCTTCACGCTGACCATATTTCAGGCTTACCAGGACTATTACTTACAATTGGCAATTCTGGTAGAGAAGAAACACTTATAATAGTAGGTCCTAAAGGTCTAAAAAGAACTTATGATGGTTTAGCTACTATTTTTCCAGAGTTACCTTTTAATGTAGATATAATTGAACTTGATATTAATGAAGAAAACAATACAAGTGAAGAATTAAATATGAGTGGATTTAATATACAAGCTATGTTTATGGAACATAAAATTCCTTGTTTTTCTTATAAAATAGAAGTAAAAAGAAGTGGTAAATTTTTACCAGAAAAAGCTAAAAGTCTTAATATACCTTGTGAGTTATGGAGTGTATTACAAAAAGGTAATGAAGTAGAATATAATGGACAAATTTTTACACCTAATATGGTTTTAGGTGAAAATAGAGAAGGTATAAAAGTATGTTATTGTACAGATAGTAGACCTTTAGAAAGAATGCATAATTTTATAAATAAATCAGATTTATTTATTTGTGAGGGTATGTATGGTGAAGAAGAAAAAAAAGAAAATGCAATAATTAAAAAACATATGATTTTTAGTGAAGCTGCAACAATGGCTAAATATGGTAATGTAAAAGAATTATGGTTAACACATTTTAGCCCTGCTTTAACAGAACCTGAAGAATTTTTACACAATGCAACAAATATATTTGAAAATACTATTACAGGATATGATAGAATTTGTAAAACAATATATTTTAAAAATTAAAAGGTGATTATTATATTAAAAGTACTCTGAAAATATGGTATGAATATATAATGTTCAATTAGACTTAAAATTAATTTTAAATAGTGTTGAATATATAGTATATAATATGTAAAAAAATTTAAGTTAAAAAAATTTTTATTTTAATAAACTTTTAAAAAAATCTATCGTATAATTATTATATATTATACGATAGAGAGTAAACAATTTGATAAATATGGGAGTGATATAAAAATGAGTGTAAAAGATTTGACAGATTATGAACTTGTACAGAAATGCTTAAATGGTGAAAAAGAATATTTTTCAGAATTAATAACTAGACATAAAAATTTAGTTTATTCAGTAGTTTTAAGAATGGTAAATAACCAAGATGATGCTAATGATTTAGCTCAAGAAGTTTTTATAAAAGTATATAAAAATTTAGATAAATATTTTCCAGATTTTAAATTTTCTACTTGGATTATAAAAATAACAACAAATCATGTAATAGATTATAGAAGAAAGAAAAAATATGAAACAGTTTCTATGGAAGAAGTAGAATATAAACTTGTATCAGAAAACACTCCAGAACAAGACTGTTTAGAAAAAGAAGAACGTCAAGTATTAAATCAACTTTTAAATAATTTACCAGATATTTATAAAGTTCCTATAGTTTTATATCATCAACAAGGATTAAGCTATCAAGAAATATCTGAAGCTATAAATGAGCCTCTATCTAAAGTAAAAAATAGAATTTTTAGAGGTAGAAAATTATTAAAAGAGGAACTTTTAAAAATGAAAGAAGGTGGAGATATTGGATTGCAACAAAGCTAATAAACTTATGATGGAATATATGGATTTTACAATATCAGAAGAAGATAACTTTCTTTTAGAAAAACATTTAGAAGAATGTGATGAATGTAGAGAAAGTTTTGAACTTTATACTCAAATATTAGATGAATTTTCTTTAGATGCTAAAAATATTATTGAAGCACCTGAAGATTTTGAAATAAAAGTTATGGAAAAAATAGAACATATTGAACCTAGATATATAAAGGAAAAAAATAATAAGAACATACTAATCTATTCATTTTTAGGTATGACAGCTTTGGCATTTTCTTTCTTTTTAATGATATCTTTAAACAAAGAAATAATTTTATCAAACCCAGAACAAACACCTATTTTAAATAGTTATTATCAATTTTTTAATAATGTATTTAATTTATCTTTGGATACATTAAGTTTAAATTCTGTTATAGAAACTTTTTCTAGTATTTTACCTTATATTTGGGAAGGATTAAAATATACATCTATAATAGTAATTATTGGTTTAGCACTAGCACAATATTTACTTCATAAAAGAGAAAGTTTAAAAATATAAATTTTTAAAAGCCTGTATATTTTATATACAGGCTTAAATTATAAATAGGAGGAATTTATTTTGAAAATATATATTGTAGAAGATGACTTAGTATTAAGACAAGAACTAGTAAAATTATTAAATTCATATGGTTATACTTGTGATTTTTCAGATGATTTTAAAAATATAATAAGTTTAATTATTAATTCTAACCCTGATTTAATTTTATTAGATATAAATTTACCATACTTTAATGGTCATTATATATGTAAATAAATTAGAAAAAAATTAAATACACCTATAATAGTAGTAACCAGTTTAAATAATGATATAGAAGAACTTACTAGCATAAATTTAGGTGCAGATGATTTTATAACAAAACCTTATAACCCACAAATATTATTAGCTAGAATTTCATCTATTTTAAGAAGAACTAACTCAAATTTTAATGAAAAAATTTCTCATAATGGACTTGATTTAATTTTATCAAAAAGCATTGTTAAATATAATAACAATGAAATAGAACTTACAAGAAATGAAATTAAAATATTAAATGTTTTAATATTAAATGCAAATAATATAGTATCTAGAGATGAAATAATGAATGAACTTTGGCAATCAGATACTTTTATAGATGACAATACACTTACAGTTAATATAAATAGACTTAGAAAAAAACTTGAACAAATAGGAGCTAAAGATTATATAAAAACTAAAAGAGGACAAGGTTATATAATATGAGACTTTCTTATTTTTTAAAAGATAAAATATTTTTTTTGAGTATACAATTTTTTATTATTTTTTTTATTTGGATTATTTTAAGTGTTTTCAATGTAGATTATAAGTTAATATTTTTAATTTGTAGTTTTTTAATAATTTTAAATATTATTAGTATAACTATAGAATATTTAAAAAAACAGTTTTATTTTAAGGAAGTTTATAAAAATTTAGAAAATTTAGATAAAAAATATTATATATATAATTTAATAGAAGAACCTAATTTTGAAGAAGGTTATGCATTTTATAATATAATAAAAAAGATGTCTAAAGTTATGAGTGATGAAGTTACAAATTATAAAATTGCAAATGAAGATTATAGACAATATATAGAAACTTGGATACATGAAATAAAATTACCTATCGCCTGTATAAGTCTTATATGTGAAAACAATAAAAACAATATTAATAAAAGCATTTTAGATGAGCTTGATAGAATTGAAAATTTTATAGAGGTTGCTTTATATTATGCTAGAAGTACAAATTTAGAAAATGACTATACAATAAGAAGTATAAACTTAAATGAATTAATAAAAAATTATATTAAAAATCACTCTAAACAACTTATTAATTGTAAATGTTCAATATCTTTAGAAAATTTAGATTATATTGTTTATTCAGATACAAAATAGTTAAATTTATTATTGGTCAAATAGTAGCTAATAGTATAAAATATAAAAAAAATAATTTCAAGTTAAAGTTCTTTGTGGAAGAAACAGAAAAAAACTTAATTTTAAATATAGAAGATAATGGCATAGGAATACCTAAAAAAGATATTCAACGTATTTTTGAAAAAGGCTTTACTGGTGAAAATGGTAGAAAATATAAAAAAGCAACAGGTATAGGACTTTATCTTTGTAAAATTCTTTGTGATAAAATGTACTTAAATATAGATGCTATTTCAAATGAAAATATAGGTACAACAATTAGAATTATCTTTCCAAAAGATAAATCTATATTTTTTAATGATTAAGCACTAACTTTTAAATTTTAATTCTTATCTTACAAAAATGTAAGATAACTGTAAGGTATATAAATTGTTAATTATACAATTATTATATATAATTAATTGTTGTAAATTAATTATATAAGGAGAATTTTATTATGATTATAAAAAATGGATTAAATAGTTTTCAAATAAAAATAATAGCTTTAATATTTATGGTTTTTGACCATATACATTATATTTTTGCAGGTGTTTATAATATTCCTATGTGGTTTAATATTTTAGGTAGATTGTCTGCACCACTTTTTATATTTATAGTTACTAATGGTATGATATATACTAGAAATGCCAAAAAGTACTTATTAAGATTATGGATAGGCTTTGTTTTTATGAATATTGGTAATGATATAATAAATAAATTTTTCCCTTTAAAAAGTGGTGGTATCATTATAAATAATATTTTTTCTACTTTATTTGTAATATGTTTAATAATATATTGTATGCAAAAAATAAAAGAAAATAAAAATAACAAAAAGAATATTTTTAAATATATAATAATAATGTTGATACCATTTATTACAAGTGTAATAATATTTTTATTAATGGCTTCTACAACTCCTATCACTATTAAAATTTTTAAAATATTTATGACTTTTATACCTTCAGCTTTATTTGTAGAAGGTGGTATACTTTTTATTTTATTAGGTGTTGGTTTATATTTATGTAAACAAAATAAAAATAGCAATATTTTATACTATATTTTCATTTATAGTGTTATTATCTGGATATGTTCCAGAAAGACCTATTGAAAGTATGTTTATATGGAATATTCAATACTTTATGATTTTCTCATTACCAATAATGTTGTTATATAATAATAAAAAAGGTAAAAGTATGAAATATTTCTTTTATTTATTCTATCCTGCACATATTTATATATTTACAATAATATCTTATCTTATTTCAAAATAAATTTTTTATTATATTATTAATTATTAAGGGTGTAAATTTTATTACACCCTTAATAATGTTATTATAGTCTTTTTTATTAACTTTATAATTACAATAAAAAATAACTTTCTTCTTGATTTTACTTATTTTATATAATTACATTATATCATATATTTTTTCAACTTATTATATAAAATACTATTAATTTAAAAAAATATATGATATAATGTAATAAAATTTATATTTTAAAGGAGATATTGTAAAATGAAATGTCCTTTTTGCTGTAATGAAGATACAAAAGTTATAGATACTAGAAGTATAGAAGATAATACAATAATAAAAAGAAGAAGATTGTGTGAAAAATGTAATGAAAGATTTAATACTTATGAAAAATTAGAAATAATTCCTATATCTGTTGTTAAAAGAGATTTAACAAGAGAAGCCTTTGATATAGATAAACTTTCAAAAGGTATATTATTAGCTTGTAATAAACGCCCTATTTCCATGAATGATATAGAACAATTAGTAAAAGAAATTGAAAATAAAATATATACTAGTGGAAAGAAAGAAATAAATAGCCAAGATATTGGGGAAATGGTTATGGAAAAACTAAAAATATTAGACCCTATAGCTTATGTTAGATTTGCCTCTGTTTATAAAGAGTTTAAAGATATTGATTCTTTTATGGAAGAAGTAGGTAAAGTTTTTAATAAACATGCTAATTAAATTTTTAAATATAAAATACTAAATTCTATACTTAAATTTATAGAATATAATAATATTTATAAAAATTAAAATATTGTAATATTTAATGTGAAAGGAGTTAATTTATGAATTCATTTAAGTTTATATTACAATACTTAAAAAAATATAAATATAGATATTTTGCTGGTGTAGTAACATTGTTTATTGTTGATTTTATGAGTTTATTAATACCTAAAATAACAGGTACAATAATAGATAAATTAACTTTAAATAATGTTACTATGAAAAATATATATATTTATATATTAGGTATTATAATAGTTGGTGTTATTATAGCAATAGGCCGCTTTTTTTGGCGCTTTTTTATATTTGGAGCAGCAAGGAATATAGAAAAAGAAATAAGAAATGGTATGTTTAAACATTTAGAAAAAATGAGTGTAGAATATTTTAATGAACATAAAGCTGGAGATTTAATGACAAGGTTTTTAAGTGATTTAACAGCCGTTAGAAAAGCAATAGGTCCAACTGTTATAACTATATTTGATGCTACAATTATGACACTTATGGTTATTGTTCAAATGATGATATATGTTAATATTAAGTTAACATTAATTGCTATTATACCAATGTTTTTAATATGTGTTAGTGAAATTTATTATGGTAAATTAATGGAAAAACGTTTTAAACAATCACAAGAAGCTATTTCTTCAATGGCTGATTTTGTACAAGAAAGTTTTTCTGGTGTTCGTGTAATAAAAGCATTTGTTAGGGAAAGAGCTGAATTTTATAAATTTAACACAGCAAATTTACTTACAAAACAAAAAAATTTGAGAGTTGTTAAGTTACAAGCTATTACAATGCCTTTATTAGATGTAATAATTGGATTAAGTAGTTTAGCTACACTTATATATGGTGGATATTTAGCAATTGTAGGTGAAATTACACTTGGTAAATTTGTTGCTTTCAATCAATATGTTTCTATGCTTGTATGGCCTATGCTTGCTTGTGGTGAAACAATAACAATGTTATCTCAAGGTGGAGCATCTTTAAAACGTATAAAAGATATATTTGATGAAAAACCTGAAATATTTGATAGATGTGATGTTGAAGATATAGAAAAAATAAATGGTAAAATAGAATTTAAAAATCTTACATTTATACATAGAGGAGATAGTGAACCAACATTAAATAATATTAACTTAAAAATTGATGAAGGTACAACACTTGCTATAATAGGGAAAACTGGTAATGGTAAAAGTACCCTTGTTAACTTATTATTACATCTTTATAATGCTAATGATGGTATGATTTTTATAGATGATAAAGATATAAATAATATACCTTTAAAAACTTTAAGAGAAAATATAGCCTATGTACCTCAAGATAATTTTCTATTTTCTAATACATTAAAATCTAATATAGCTTTTGGTGTTGAAAATGAAGAAATGGAAGAAATAACAAAAGCTACAATGGCAGCTTGCATACATGAAAACATTATAGATTTTCCAAAAGGTTATGAAACTATTGTTGGTGAAAGAGGTGTAACTTTATCTGGTGGACAAAAACAACGAAGCTCAATAGCTAGAGCATTAATAAAAGATGCTCCTATATTAATATTAGATGATGCCCTTTCAGCAGTAGATACAAACACAGAAGAAAATATACTTAAAAATTTAAAAGAAAATAGAAAAGGTAAAACAACTATATTAATAGCTCATAGAATATCTACAATAAAAAATGCTGATATTATTATGGTATTAGATGATGGTAAAATTAGAGAAGTTGGAACACATACAGAACTTGTAAGTAATAATGATTTATACAAAGATATGTTTGAAAAACAAAAATTAGAAGAATCATTAAAAGAGCGTGAAAATAATATTAGTGATATTTAAGGAGGAAATATATGAAACAACTACTAACATATTTAAACCCACATAAGTGGACTATGTTTTTTGCTACTATATTAGTCCTCTTTATAATTGTTATAGAACTTTATAGACCAATTATTATAGGTAATGCAATAGATAATAATATAAATGGATACTCTAAACCATATATAGAAACAACTCAAGATAATAAAAAAGCTGTAAAGTATAAAGATATATATTTAACAATAGACTTTAAAGAAAGTGAAATAAAAGATAATAATATTTATCAAATAGTTTTATTTGAAGATAAATATTATATGATAGAAAATATTAATAAAGAAAAATCTGAAAATTTACAAAAAGCAAACAATGAAGATTTAAAGAAAATTATATCTAATAATGCAACTTTATTAACTAAACAAGATTTAAAAGAAATCAGAAAATATGACTTTATAGGTATTTTATATGCTGCCATATTATATCTTTTAATAATGTTAATAGGATTTGTTTTAAATGTTGTAAATACTTTAATATTACAAAATATGGGGCAAAATATTATTTTTAAAATGAGAAAACAAGTTTTTGAACATATACATAGCCTTTCAGTAAACTTTTTTAATAAAGAACCAGTAGGTAAATTAGTTACAAGAGTTACAAATGATACTGAAGCAATAAATGAGCTTTTTACAACAATATTAATTAAACTGTTTAAAAATATAGTTAAAATATTTGGATTTGCAGTAGTAATGTTTTATAAAGATGTAAAACTTGCATTATTATCATTTTTAATGTTGCCTATTGTTGCTATTTTAACATTTACATTTAAACACTTTTCAAGAGCTGCTTATCGTATAACAAGAAATAAAATAACTGAAATAAATACATTTTTAGCTGAACATATTTCAGGTATGAAATTAATACAAATATTTGCTAAAGAAAAAGAAAAATATGATGAATTTGAAAATAAAAGTGAAGAACTATATCGTGCTAGTTGGCGAGAAGTTATGACATTTGCTATATTTAGACCTTGTATATATTTTGTATCTGTAATAGCATTAATTATAATTATAGGAAATGGTAGTTCTTCTGTTTTAAATGGTACATTATCTGTTGGTACATTATATATTTTTATAAGTTATATAAATTCATTTTTTGAACCTATACAAGAATTAGCAGAACAATTTGGTACATTACAATCTTCTATTGCATCATCAGAAAAAATCTTTTCTATTTTAGATGAAAAGCCAGATATAGTTTCACCTAAAAACCCTAAAGATATAGATATAAAAGGTAAAATAGAATTTAAGAATGTTTGGTTTGCTTATGAAAATGAAGATTATATATTAAAAGATGTTAGCTTTACAATAAATAAAGGTGAAAAAGTAGCTTTTGTAGGAGCAACTGGTGCTGGTAAATCTTCTATATTAAACTTAATAGGTAGATATTTTGATATACAAAAAGGTGAAATATTAATTGATGGTATTAATATTAAAGATATAGATATAGATATTTTAAGAAGTTCAATAGGTCAAGTACAACAAGATGTATTTATATTTACAGGTGATATTAAAAGTAATATCTCATTAGGCAATGAAGAAATAACTGAACAAAAAATTATACAATCTGCAAAAATGGTAAATGCTAATTCATTTATAGAAAAACTAAATAATAAATATGATGAACCAGTAACAGAGCGTGGTAGTACATTATCAGCTGGACAACGACAACTTTTATCTTTTGCAAGGACATTAGCTTATGACCCTAAAATATTAGTATTAGATGAAGCAACTTCAAATATAGATACAGAAACAGAAAGTCTTATAACAAATGCTTTAGAAACTTTAATGAATGACAGAACTACTATTATGGTTGCACATAGACTTTCTACAATACAACACGCAGATAAAATAATAGTTATGCATAAAGGTGAAATAAAAGAAAGTGGAAATCATCAACAATTGTTAACACAAAATGGTATTTATAAAAAATTATATGATGTTCAATTAGATAAAAAATTATAATATAAAATAAGGTGGTTTAAACCACCTTATTTTTGTACTTTTATTTTTATTCAAAAGTTGCTACAACATCTTCACCAGCTTTAGCATCAAAACCAGTTTTAAAGCTAATATTTTTAGCATCACCTTCACCTGTTACAACTAACATACTTGTTGTATGGTAACCAGCTTCTTTAATTTTAGCAGGATCAAAAGTAATAAGAGTTTGACCAGCTTTTACTTTATCCCCCATTTCAACTAAACATTCAAAGCTATCACCTTTCATATTAACTGTATCAATACCAATATGAAGAATCATTTCCATACCATTATCAAGTTTTAAAGCACAAGCATGTTTGGAATCTTTCATTACTAACACTATTTCACCATCTGCAGGTGCAACAACTTTATTATCTGTAGGTATTATACCAATACCATCACCCATACTTTTACTAGCAAAAGCTTCATCTTCTACTTCTGTAATAGGTACTACTTTACCACTTAAAAAAGCTTTTAATTCTTTATTTTTATTTTTCTTTAAAAATGAAAACATAAATATACCTCCTATTTATAATAATATTTTATTAAAGGATTATTTAGATAAAAAATCCATAACACTTTCAACAGTTGTATTAGCTAAAACATCATTAACATATTTTTTAGCATCTTCAAAAGAAGTTTCTAAAATTTGTTTTTTAACATTATTTATTTCTGATGCTGACATAGAAAATTCGTCTAAGCCTAAACCTAATAAAATTTTAGCTGCTCTTGCATCACTTGCAAATTCTCCACACATACCAACTTTAATATTTTCTTTATGACCAGCTTCAATAACTTTTTTAATACTTTGTAAAACAACAGGGTGGAAAGAATTATACATATTAGCAATTCTTTTATTACCTCTATCTACAACAAGCATATATTGAGTTAAATCATTAGTCCCAATACTAAAGAAATCTACATATTTAGCAAATTCATCTGCTAAAATAACTGATGCTGGAGTTTCTATCATCATACCAACTTCAATATTTTCATCAAATTTGATATTTGCATCTCTAAGCTCTTGTTTACATTCTTCTAAAACTTTATTAGCTTCTACTATTTCTTCAATAGAAATAATCATAGGGTACATTATTCTAATATAACCAAAAGCACTAGCTCTTAATATAGCTTTTAATTGAGCTTTAAAAACATCTTTAAGTTCTAAAGATATACGGATAGCTCTCCAACCTAAAAATGGATTTTCTTCAAAATCAAATTTGTAATATGGTAAAGATTTATCTCCACCAATATCTAAAGTACGTATAGTAACTTCTTTGCCTTCACATAAAACAGCTGCTTGTTTATAAATTTCAAACTGTTCATCTTCAGTAGGAAAATGTGTATTTTCCATATAAACACATTCACTTCTAAAAAGCCCTATACCATCTATATTATGCTTAACAGCCATTTCTATATCTAAAATGTTACCAACATTAGCACATAATTGGACTTCTCTACCATCTGTAGTAACTGCTTTTAAATTTTCAAGTTTTTTAAGCATTTCTTCTTCTTTTTTAAATTCTTCTTCAAGTTTTTTATATTCTTGAAGTTCAGTTTCATCTGGATTTATAATAATATTACCTTTAGAAGCGTCCATTGCAATAATATCATTATCTTTAGCAGCATCTAATATACCATTAACACCAACTAAAGCTGGTAAACCTAAATTTCTGGCAATAATAGAAACGTGGCTAGTAACTCCACCTAATTCTGTAATAAACCCTTTAACAAATTTAAGGTCAATTAATGCTGTATCTGAAGGTGTTAAATCTTCTGCAATTAAAACAACTTCTTCTTTAATATTTTCAAAAGGATTAACATTAACACCTTTTAATTTAGACATAATTCTAGCACCAACGTCTTTAACATCAGTAGCTCTTTCTTTCATATATTCATCATCCATCATTGCAAATATAGCAGAAATTTCTTCTATAGCATTAGAAACTGCAACTTGAACATTTTGATTTTCATCATTAATTTTACTTAAAACAGCATCATATAAAGTAATATCTTCTACAATCATATTATGACCTTGAAATATTTCAGAATTTTTAGCTAATTCAGAAATTTCCCCTTTAGCTTCATTTAAAGCTGTTTCAAATTTAGAAACTTCTTCTTCTTTATTTGTTACAGAATAATTTGCTGGTGTTAAGTCAGCTTTTTCTATAACATATGCTTTACCTATAACAATACCTTTAGAAGATGTTTTTTCAACAAATAATTTTTTTGACATAATAAACACCTCTTATTTAATTATTCGCCTAAACCATTTTCAACTGCATCAACTAATATTTGTAAATCTTCTGTTTCATTAGCACCATCACATTGAATAGTAATTTCATCACCACATTTAATACCAGCAGCCATAATATTTAAAACACTTTTTGCATTAATATTTTTTTCTTTGTGAATAATCTTTACATCTGAAGTACATTTTGTAGCTAATTTAGCAAATTCTCCAGCTGGACGCATATGTAAACCTGCTTCATTTTTAATAGTTAAAGTTTTTTCTACCATAGTCTTAATTCTCCTTTTAAGTAATGTTTTATAATATCATTATTTATTTTTTGTAAATCTAGAAAAAATTATTCTAATTAAAATTTATTAAAATATTAAATTTAATTATAAGTAAATATTAAAAATGGTTATTAAAATTTACTATTGAAAAATTTAACAATAAATTTTTTTAGTATAAATAAACATAAATATTAATATATCAATAACAAAATTATATCCCTATTTTAAAAAAATGTCAACTATTTTACAATTTTTAATGATAAAAAGGTTATTTTATACAATTGTACGTATAAGTTTTTGGTAATTTTATACATAAATTTATACTGATTTTTATATTAATTTTTTTGGTAATTCTTCACAAAATATATTTTACTTAAAATTTATATAAGTTTATTTTTAAAATTTTCAACTTATCATCTTGTTTTAATTAGATTTTGTTAAATAAACTATTTCATCTTTTTTATTTGCTAATAAAGTTACATTATCACTTTTTTCTATTTTACTATATAAATCATTCTCTTTAGAAAAATTTATAGAATATAATACTTTATTAGGATGAGCACAAATATTAGCTACTATTCTTTTATCTTTTACAAAAATTAGTTGCATAATACCTTCGCTTATACCTTCTGATATATAAATACTTTTAAACCCTAATATTTTTTCTATTTCTTCTTTAGATGTATATGGCTTAAAACTATACACTTTATCCCAATTAAAAGGTGTAATATCATTTAATAAAATTTCTTGGTTCTCTTTATATATTTTTTGATTAAGTATAGAAACTTGTATTTTCTCATTATTTTTATTTATTATAAAATAATCTTTAAAAATAAATGATCCTATGAAAATAAATATAATAATTAAAATTAAAAATATTAAAAAATTTTTTAACTTCATTATATCACTTCTTTTCTCTATTTTTAATATTTCTTTTATATTCCCCCCAAGGATAAAGATTATCTTTATTTACTATATAACTTTTTTTTGCAAGTTCTGCTAAAGGTTCATCTGAAAAAGAATCTGAATAAAATTCTTTAATAATAGTATTAGGCATTTCTTTGTTTAATCTTAATACTTTTTCTTTTCCATAACAGTTAAGTCCTTTATATTTGCCTGTTTTATTATCTACTTTAGATGCTATAAGATGTTTTATACCTAATTTATTGCATATAGGTTTTAATAAAAATTCTGGTGATGCTGATATAATAATATCTGTATCTTGTTGTTTTTCATAATACCACTTTTTTATATCACCTATATTTAAGTTCCAAAAATTTTCTACTTCATCTTCAATATTTTTAACAACTTTAAAACAACTATAAAATTTTTCTTTAAATTTAGTTTTTTCCATACATCCTAAAGCAAAAGGTAAAAAATAAAAAAACTGTTTAGGTAAATATATAGCTATTTTAGGTTGTTTTTTTAATAAATATAAATAAAATTTTTGTGTACTATCTCCATCAAATATAGTTTTGTCAAAATCATAAACATTTACTTCCATAATACAACCTAAGCTAAATTTAATGAATTTAACTCTTTTCCTTCTATATTCTTTATAGTAAACTTTTTATTTTCATAAATCATATAACTATTTTCTTGATTTTCTTTAGGCATAGATATAGAGCCTGGATTTATATAAGTTCCTTTTTCTAATTTTTCTATTATATTTATATGAGTATGTCCATGTATTAATATATCATTATCTTCTATATTTGGCATACTTTCTTTATTATATAAATGTCCATGTGTTAAAAATAAATTTATATTATCTACATTTAATATACAATAATCTGCCATTATAGGAAATTCTAAAACCATTTGGTCAACTTCAGAATCACAATTTCCACGAACACAGATTATTTTTTCTTTTAATGTATTTAAAATTTCAAAAACTTTTTGAGGATTATATTCTTTAGGTAATGGATTTCTAGGACCGTGATAAAGTAAATCCCCTAATAAAACTATTTTTTCTGGTTGTTCTCTTTTAACAATATTTAACAATTCATTACAATAAAATAATGAACCATGTAAATCTGATGCAAATAAAATTTTCAATTTAAAAACCTTCTTTCATTTTATAATATATAATAGTTAAAAGTTAACAAAATTCAATTTATATAAATAAATTTTTATAGTTTATTTATTAAATAATTTTTTTATATAAATATTAGCTACTTCTAAATCAATTGGTTCGTCTATATCTAAAGAATAGCATTTATCCATAATATAGCCATATTCATTATCTTTTAAAAATTTATTTTCTTTTATATCTTTAACATAATTTATATATATAGCACCATTTAAAATATAATATTTATCCATTTCTTGCCTTAAACTTATATTAGTATCAATTAAAGGTGTTAATTTATTGTTATTATCAACTTTTCTTATTAAAGTTGGATTTTTATCTGTTTCACATACAGATAAAAGACTAGTTAAATTATTATTTATAAGTAACTCTAAAGCTTCATCTATGTGTTTTTCATTTCTAAATGGTGATGTTGGTTGTAACAAAATAATTATGTCATAATTATCATTCATTTTTTTTAATTGTTCTAAAGTATGTATTATAGCAGTTAAAACATTTGAATTATCTTCAGCTAATTCTTTAGGTCTAAAAAATGGTATTTCTGCTCCATATTGTTTAGCTACATTAGCTATGTTTTCACCATCTGTACTAACAATTACTTTATCTACATATTTACTTTTTTTAGCAGCTTCTATCGTATAAGCTATTAATGGTTTACCTCCCAAATCTATTATATTTTTATCTTTTATACCTTTACTACCAGCTCTTGCTGGTATAAAAGATAAAACTTTTTTATTATCTATCATAATATCACCTAAAAATTTATATCATAAAATTTCTTAATATTTTCATTATTATTTTTTAAAAATTGTTTTATATAATAAATTATATTTTTACAAGTGTTTTCTTTTTCATAAGGGTTATTATAATTTTTTACTTCTTCTTTAAAATCTTTACTTATTGCTTTTTTAATAGCATTTATTATTTCTTGTTTTTCATTTTCACAATTTATAACACTATCTGCATATATTCTGCCCTTTTGTCTATCCCCTATATTTACTGTAGGTATTTTAAAACTAGGAACTTCTATTATACCACTAGAAGAATTACCTACAACAGCATCAACAAATTGTAAGGCACTAAAATAATTTAATTGTCCCATTGTATCAAATGCTATTGTATTTGAATTTTTACTTACATAATTATCAATCATATTATTTATAACTCTTCCATCTGTGTCTGCATTAGCTTTAGTAAATATAACATTTATATTTTCTATACTGTCAATAGCATCTAAAATATTTTGAAATTGTTCTTTAGAAGATTTATTTTCTAAAGTTACAGGATGAAATGTTAAAATTATTGTATTTTCTTTTATATTAAAATTAATATTCTTTTCTAAATCTTCTTTATTTAAAAGATTTAATTTTTTTATATTTTCACAACCAATAGCACCAACATTAAAAACAGTATTAGGTTGTTCTCCTAATTGAATAACTCTTTTTTTATAGTCTTCTGTACTTGTAAAATGTAGATGGCTTATTTTAGTTATACAATGTCTTATAGAATCATCTATAGCACCTTCTGTTATTTCTCCTCCGTGTAAATGTGCTATTTTTATATTACAAATCATAGCACATATAGATACTGCTAAAATTTCATATCTATCACCTAAAACAACTATTAAATCTGGCCTTAACCTTTCAAAAACTTCTCCAAAACTTATCATAGCAAGCCCTATAGATTTATTTATACCTATTTTTGTATCTGAACTTAAAAGCATTTCTACTTTTTCATCTATTATAAAGCCATCTTGTTCTATATTCTTATATGTAAGTCCAAATTCTGTAGATAAATGTGAACCTGTTACAACTGTTTGTAAAATAAGTTCATCATCATTTTTTATAGCTTCCATTATTGGTTTTAGCAAATAATATTCAGCTCTAGAGCCTGTTATAATACATATTTTTTTCATTATAACTCTATCCTTTCATCTGCTATAAAATCCCTTTTTGCAACTTGTCCCAAAACTTCATACCATTTCATAGGTGATAATCCATCACCAGGTCTTTTTATAGTTATATTATTTTTTGTAAATTTATCACCTTTATTAATATTACATTTTGCAACTATACTTTTTCTTGCTATAACTATATTTTTTTGTTCAGATTTTGAAGGAACTTTTATACCATTACCAAGTGCTTTTTCTATATTTCTAATACTATCAACCATTTGTTTTAACTCTTTAGGTTCTAAACTTGCTTTATGGTCTGGGCCTTTCATATTTCTGTCTAATGTAAAATGCTTTTCTATAACAGTTGCTCCTATTGCTACTGCTCCTATTGCTACTTCTATTCCATCAGTATGGTCAGAATATCCTATTGGTAAATTTAACTCTTCTTTCATTGTTTTTATAGCTAATAAATTTACGTCTTCCATAGGTGTAGGATATTCTGTATTACAATGTAAAACAGTAATATTTTTTTCTCCATATTTATTTAAAATATTTATAGCTTCTTTTACTTCATCTAAATTACTCATACCTGTTGATATTATTATATTTGTATATAGCTTTCCTATTTCTTCTAAATAAGGTAAATTTGTTATTTCTCCTGAAGGTATTTTTACAATGTCTATACCTAAAGATAATAACAATCTTGCACTTTCTTCATCAAATGGTGAAGATAAAAATTTAATTCCTTCACTATCACAAATATTTTTTAAATAAATATGGTCTTCTTCTCTCAATTCTAATTTTTTTATCATATTGTATTGACTTTCCTCAATACATGTATTTTTTATTTGATATTCTGCCTTTTTTGCATTTTTTGATACAAGATTATCTGCCTTAAAAGATTGAAATTTTACAGCATCTACACCAGCCTTTTTTGCCTCTAAAATCATTTGCTTAGCAAGGTTTAAATCTCCATTATGATTTACTCCTATTTCTGCTATTATAAATACACTCATAAAATTTTCCTTTCTTATCTTGATAGTCTATCTCCTATTTTTATAATACCATCATATTCATATTCTAATACTTCTACTATTGTATCTAATGTCTTAACATAAAAAGATTTTTCTTTAGATTTTCCTACAACTTGTCCTGGGATACTTTTATACTTTATTGCGTCTTCAACAATCTTTACTTTATTTATTTTAATAACTTTATTATTAATATATGAAGTAGCTTTAGGTCCTGGTTCACAAATAGCTCTAACAAAATTAAAAATATCCCTACTTGTCATATTCCAATCTATAATTTCATCACCTTTTTGTCTTATACCAAAATAAGATCCTACTTTATGAATACTATTTTGTTTTATAGTATTTACTTTATTATTTTGTATTAACTTTATTGCATCATACAAAATGTTAGCACATTCAATATATGCCTTATCTAACAATGTTTTATAATTATCATTATCATTTATATTATATGTTCTTTGTAATATTATATCTCCTGTATCTATACCTTCATCTACATAATGAACTGTTATACCAAACTCTTTTTCATCATTTATTAAAACCCAATTTAAAATATTTCTACCTCTATAAAAGGGTAATTTTCCAGCATGACAATTTATAATCTTTAATGGTGTTAAATTAATTATTTCTTTTCTAAAAATTTGATTAAATGACATAGATACAAATAAATCACAATTATATTGATTTAATATACTAATAAACTCTTCTGAATTAATATTTTTATTACATAAAATATCTATATTATATTGCTTTCCTAAATTAATTAAAACCTCATCTTTATTTTCAAATCTTACACAAATAAATTTTATATTTATAGATTTATCACTTAAAAGTTTTTTTAATGTATTATGCCCCCAAGGACCATCTGCAAAGTATCCTAGATTTAGTGTTCCCCCCTCCATAAATACTTTTTGCATTATATTTTCTGTACTGTTTATTTTCATATACTTCTCCTTTTTTAACAACTCTATAACATTTACTATTTTTTAAAATATTTCTAATAACTGTACTATTTGCTCCTATAATTGAGTTTTCTCCTATACTTATACATTATATAATAATAGAATTTGCACCTATAAATACATTTTTATTTATAAATACATTTCCACATAATATAACTCCTATTGATATATGAGAAAAATCACCAATATAACTTTCATGTTCAATTATAGCTCCTGTATTAATTATACACATATTGCCAACTTTAACATCAGAGTTTAAAACAGGTCTTTTTCTAATAAATATACCTTCTCCAAGTTGCATATTATTAGCTAGAATAGCTGTACTGTCTACTATATTAGGAATAGTAAATCCTATATTTTTAATTTTTTTATATAATTTACTTCTAATGTCATTATTTCCCATATAACCAATACAAATAAAAATATTTTTTATACCTATATTATAAAATTTTTCTAAATCATTATCTGTACCTATAACTTTATAATTTCTATATGTTTGTCCAAATTTTTCTTCTATATCTATAATTCCATATATTTTATAAATACCACTATTTTCTATACTATCAATTATGCTTTTCCTCCAAAGCCTATTAATAAAATATTTTCCATATTTATATTTCTAGCCTTTCTTTCATTTTTTCTAATTCATCAAATTGTCCCATATCAAGCCAATTTTCTTCTTCTAAAACATATGTCCCTATACTTTTACCATTTTTTATACATTTCTCTATTATATCTGTAATATGAATAAAAGTATTTTCTGGTATATATTCTAAAAATTCTGGTTCTATAATATATATTCCTGTATTTATAACAAATGACAAGTTTGGTTTTTCTTTTATTTCTAATATATTTCCATCTTTATCTAATTCTAAAACACCATATGATAAATTTTCATTTTTTTCTACACATATAACAGTTGCTATATTATTACTTTTTCTATGATGCTCTAAAATTTTAGAATAATCATAATCTATTAATACATCGCAATTAGTTAAAAATATAGTACTGTTTATTATATCTTTAATGAAATATAAGCCTCCACCAGTTCCTAAAAATTCTTTTTCATCTATAAAATTTATTTTTTTATCTATTTCAGAAAAATATGTTTTTATAAAGTTTTTTTTATAATTTACTATCATATAAAAATCACTACAACCACAATTTTCAAATCTATCTATAATATGTTCTGTAATTGTTTTTTCTCCAACAGGAATTAACGGTTTAGGCAATATATTAGTATATGGTTTTAATCTTGTACCTTTACCTCCAGCCATTATAACAACTGGTATATTAATTTTATTTTTTAACAAATTTATATCTTTTTTAAAAAATTTAATATCTACTATATTATTATTTTTATCTAAAATAGGTAAACTATTAATCCCTTTTTCTTCCATATAATTTTTATAATTAATATTTTTATTTTTATATAAATAATGTGGATTATAATTTCCTATTCCTTTTATAATGTTATCTAATTTACCATTGTTTATAATATACCTTCTTATATCACCATCTGTAACACTTGCTAATAACTTATTATTATCACATATAAAAACTATACCTTTACCACTTTTATCTATTTTCTTTAATACATCTAAAATATAATCATTTTCTGATACAATATAATTGCTTAAGTCCATATTAACACCTCAGTTATTTTCTATTTCTTTTATTTTTTTGCATACATATAAAATGTCTTCAAAAGATAAATTAGAACTACAAGGTATATTTAACACTTTATCATAATAATAAATAGCTTTTTCTATTTTATAACACTGACAATGTTTATAAGGCTGTAAAGTATGAATTAATTTCCAAATTGGTCTAGTTTGTATTTTATTTTTTTGTAATTCTTTAATTAGTATGTCTCTTTTATCTGTCAAATATGAATAAAACCAATAATTAACTCTACATTTCTCATTAAATTTTAATAAGTTTATTTGATTTTCATTATAAAAATTATAATTTTTTGCCTTTATATTTATAAATTCCTCTAGTCTTTCTAATTGAGCAAGTCCTACTGATGCTTGTAAATTAGTCATTCTATAATTGTATCCTATTTCGTTATGAATAAAATAAAGTTCATCATCTTTGGCTTGTGTTGATAAATATTTTATTTTGTTTGCAATAGCTTCATTATTGCAAACAACCATACCACCACCACCAGTAGTTATAATTTTATTGCCATTAAATGAATATATCCCAATATCACCTATTGTACCAGCATATTTACCTTTATATTTTCCTTCTTTATAAAAAGTTCCTAAACTTTCTGTAGCATCTTCTATAACCTTTAAATTATATTGTTTACATATTTCCATAATTTCTTCCATATTTGCCATATTTCCAAAAATATGAACTACTATTATAGCTGCTATATGTTTATTTGTTCTTTTATTTATTAATTTATTATCTATAAATATACATTCTTCTTCACAAAACTGTTTAAGTTTTTTACTGTCTAAACATAAACTATCATCACAATCCATAAAAATAGGTTCAGCACCAACATATTTTATAGGATTAACAGCTGCTATAAATGTAAGAGTTGGTACAATTACTTCATTATCTTTATTAATATTAAGAGCTAATAAAGATAAATGTATACCTGCTGTACCGCTTTGACAAGCAATAGCATAATTAGATTTTGTATAATTTTTTATATTATTTTCAAATTCAACAATAAAACTACCTGCTGTAGAAACCCATTCATCTTTTAAAGCCTTTTCTACATATTTTATTTCATTACCTTTTATATTTGGTACAGATAATGGTATAAATTTATCCATATTATCCCTCCTAAATTTTATATATTATAAATATCTACTTTATATTTATCAATATTATTTTTTATCCAGTCTATTGTTTCTTTTATACCCTCTTTAAAACTATATTCTGGAGTCCAATTAGTCAAGCTTTTTATTTTTGTATTATCACCTAATAGTCTATTAACTTCACTTTTTTCTGGTCTTAATCTTTGCTCATCACATATTATTTTTGCATTAGGATTAATTTGTGATATAATTTCATTTGCAAGTTCACCTATAGATATTTCTTGATTTGTTGCAATATTTATTTCCTCACCAACAGTTTTATCTGATTTTGCTATTTCATAAAATCCTTTAACAGTATCCTTAACATAATTAAAATCTCTAGTAGGAGTCAAACTTCCTAACTTTATTTCTTCTTTACCTGATAGTAATTGTGTTATTATTGTTGGTATAACTGCTCTAGCTGATTGTCTAGGTCCATAAGTATTAAATGGTCTAACTATACTTATAGGCATATCAAAACTTCTATAAAAACTTTCTGCAAGTCTATCTGCTCCTATTTTAGTTGCTGAATATGGTGATTGCCCTTGATATGGGTGTTTTTCATCTATTGGTACATATTGAGCTGTCCCATAAACTTCTGACGTTGATGTAATTAATACTTTAGATGTATTGAAATCTCTACAAGTTTGTAAAACATTTAATGTTCCCTTTATATTTGTATCTACATATGAATCTGGGGAATGATAACTAAAGGGTATTGCTATTAAAGCTGCTAAATGAAACACTTCATCTACCCCTTTTATAGCCTCTTTAACTCCATTAGGGTCTCTAATATCTCCAGAAAATATTTCTATTTCTTTTAGTTTATTTTTGGGTAATGAATCAAGCCAACCCCAGTTATTAAAAGAATTATAGTAAGTAAAAGCTTTAACATTATAACCTTTTTCTAATAAGTATTCTACAAGATGACTACCTATAAAACCATCTGCTCCTGTAACAAGTGCTTTCATAAATAAAATTCTCCTTTTTTAAATAATAAATTACCTATATTCTAACAGATTTTATCAAAAATCATTAAAATATAGGTAATCTTTTAATTTATTAACTTTTACCTGCTCTAGCTATTTTCATAGCTTCTTTCCAAGTATCTCTAAATAATCTTAAGTATCCTAATACTTCATTTAATTTTTCCATATCACTTTCTATATTAGCTTCTGTAATTCTTCTATACATATATTCATATGCTGCAAATAATTCATGTGCAATGTCATAATCCATGTTAAGTGTATATTGAAGCTCTCTAAGTATATTTTTTACTTTTTGTATAAATTTATTAGTATTTCCATAATCTTTTTTTTCTAAAGCTATAACTGCTTGATTTGCAAATTTAACCATTCCATCATAGAGCATAAGTGTTAATTGCTCAGGAGTTGCTGTATTTATAGAATTTTCTTTTATTTTTGCATAAGGATTGTTTTTATACAATCAACTCACCTCTAATCTTAACTTTTTTCATCTATTAGTAAACCTGCCATTTCTTTTATTTTTGCTGCTAAATCTAAACTTTCTTCAGAAGGGATTTCTTTAATTATATCTCCTGTTTCAGAATCTTTTATTTTAACAGTTATTCTATTTGTTTTTTCATGTATATCATAAGAAAATTCTTTATTAGCTAATTTAAATTTATGATTTACTTCTGTAATTAATTTATCTAATGTTTCTTTACTAACACTATTTTTTTCACTAGATATATTATTTTTAATTTCTTCATTATTACTAGTTTTTTGTATATTGTTTGTATTTACATTAGAATTTTTATTTGATATATTAACTATATTATTATTTGATATATTAGAAACTTTATTATTAACATCCATTTTAATAACCTCCATTTTATCTAGAACTATCAAATAAACTACCATCTAATGTATTTTGGTATGTCCCTAAATATCCATTATTAGTTCTAGATATATTTTTTATAGACTTTATTTCTTTTTTTACTATATTTAAAATAGAGTCTATTATTTCTTTTTTTTCTTCATCTAATTTTAAAATATTTTTTATAATTTCATTATTTTCTTTAACAATACTATTAACTTCCTTATTACTTGTATTATTAATATTTAGATTTTTTATTTGATTTTCTAACTTTAAAAGATTATCAAACATTTCTTGTCGTCTTTTTAAATAATATTCTATTCTTTCAACTTCATCTTCAGATTTTTTAAATGTCTTACTTTTAGTATATTCAAGTATATTATTTAAAATTTGTTGTTTTTGTTTTAATAAATTTATATATTCATCAATATTCATATAAATTACCTATCATCCTGTTGTACCTAAAAGTACTGCCATTTGACTATTTTGTTGATTCATAGCTGCTTCCATTCTACCAAACATTTCAAAATAATATGATTCTTTATCAGCTAATCTTTGTCTTTCTTTCATAAGTCTTGTTGTTATATCTTTTAATTCTTTTGTTAAGTCATTTGATTCTGCAGAAATAGTTCCTTCTATACCAGCTTTATTTCTTAAATATCCTTTACTACCTATAGCATCATCTATATTTTTCTTAATAGATGATGCTATACCATCTTTGCTAGTAAAAAGCTGTCTAACTTCATCTCCTCTTTCTTGAAGAGCTTTTTTAAGTTTACTTTCATCTATTTCAAGTTTGCCACCATCATTATAGTTTTTACTTGTACTAATACCTATGTCATATAACGAAATACTTTTACCACCAATATCTACAGATTTGTAGACATTTTTTCTAAGATCACTTAAAAATCTTCCTACATAATCATCACCATCTAAAAGTCCTTTTTTAGCTTGTTCTTCATATTTTTTGATTTCATCATCACTCATACCTTTTTTTTCTTCATCAGTAAGAGGTTCATAATAGCTATATTTGTCAGATTTAGGTCTTGATGTTGAATACATAGTATTAAATTCTTCTACTAATTTATTATAGTCTTCTACAAACTCTTTTATTCTATCCACTGTAGCATCAACATCACTTTCAGCTCCAATAGTAACTTTACCTGTATTATTAATAGTAAAACTAATACCATTCATAGTAACATCATTAGAAGGACGAGTTGTTTCTTCACCATCTACTTTAAAAATAGCATCTTGACCTTTAGTATAACCTGTATTACTAGCATCTCTAGTCATATCTATTTTTAAAGTATCTTTAATAAAATTTTGAGTATTAGTATCACTTATTTGAATATTACCATTAGCACCACTTTGAGTAGATTTTAATGTAAATCTATTAGTTACTTCATTAAATTCAAGAGTTGCACCACCACCACTAGAGTTAACTTTATTTATTAAACTTTGGATTGTATCATCTTTATTTATTGTAACATCTTTTCCACCAAAATTCAACTTAATTTCATCAGAATTTTTGAATAAATCTTTTCCTAAAGCATCTGTTAATTTAGTATTTAAATTAATATTATTTGAAGCTTCTTCTAATCCTAATAACCCTGCACTTCCTGTTGGGTTTAATTTTTGACTTTGTGATTGACCATCTATTTTTAAATTAATTTGTGTTTCGCCATCTTTAACATTATTTTTTATAACTAATTTACCATTTTCATCTTTAGATATTGATACATATGAACCTAAATTTTTAGTTTCTTCTTTTCCATCAGGACCTGTTTTTTTAGCTTCACTTAATGCTTTTTGTATTTTAGCTAATTTTTTATCATCTGTATCATCTTCTGCTGTAAAATTAACACTAGCCGTATAACCATCAATAGTTATTTCAAATGAATTTTTTATATTTGATAAAGATTGACTAGTAGTAAAAGATACTCCATTTGTTCTAGCACTACCATCAGTTATTGTTAAAGAATGTCCTTTACCTTCTGGTTGAAAAGTAAGCTGACTACCAGATTTAGAAACAGCAACTTTAGCTTTACCATCAACTGTTGTACCAAAAGCAGTTTTTAATTTTTCATTAAGTGCTTTTTCTATATCATTTCCTGCTGTTGTTAAATCACTTTGTGTTATTTTTATTTCTTTAGTAACACCATCTAAATTTAAATTTAAACTAATATCACCATACCTATTAATAATATCAACCATTGCATCAGCATCACCTGTTACATTAGTTGAAATATTATCTCCTTTAAAACTTTCCGTTTCTGCCTTTTGTATAATTTCTATATCATATTTACCACTATTAGTAGTACTATTTATAGTAATAGCATTACTTGGATTACCAGTTGTAGAATCTACTACACTTGTTTTATAATTATTCCAAAATGCATCATAACCTATATTATTACTTATATTACTACTACTAAACCACTTATTTTGAAAACTTTGCATAGACTTTATTAAATTTCTATAAGCATCTTGTTTCCACCCAACCAAAATTTTTTCTTTTTCTAATCTATTGTATTTTAAACTTTCTGCTTTCATTAACTTATCTATCATAGACTCTGTATCTATACCAGATAAACCTGTTACTCTATTTGTATTAGATGTATAAATTGCCATAGTAAATCCCTCCTATATTAAATTTACATTTTTAATTTGATTATTTAAATCTGATATTAACTCTACTACTTCATACTCTAAAATATCAGCTAATAAATTAATATCGTTATTTTCTAAAGCCTCTACCATTTCATTCGTATTTCTATTAAAATTTTCTCTATATTGTTTAATAGTTTCTTCTTCAATATTTTCTAATCCTATATTACATAAATTATAAATACCTTCTATACAATATGATATACCTTCTATTAAATTTATAAATTCTTCTATATTCTCCCCTACTCTAATATTTTCTACTATATTTATTGATAATTTATCAGCTTTTTCAATATATTCCTTTATTTCTTCCAATAATTCTATATTATTATTCATTATTTTCTTTTTCTTCTAAACCTTTCTCTACATATTTTTTCATTATATCTAATGTTTTATTTATTATATCTTGTGCATCATTATAATATTTTATATTAAACAATATGTTATCTAATAATTCATCTCCTGATTCTTCTATATCATAATAATTATCACTTATACCATTATATCTTTCTAAAGTATAGTAATACATCTCATTACTAATTAATTTTTTATTTATTCTTTTTACTTTCTTAAATAAATTTTTAATCTTTTTAATAGATTTAGAATCTTTTTTATATTCTTCTAAAATATCATTAACTATATTTATTGCATCTTCTGAAAGTTCCTTACAATCTTTAAGTTTATTATAATTTTCTTCTAATCTTTTTTCTATTAATCCTTCTTTTATATTTGTGCCTATAACTTTATTTTCTTCAAATGCATGTTTTTTTATATTTTCTATATCACAAAAATTATCTATACAATATTTATCTATAGCTTGTTGTAATGTTAATACTTCTGATTCTTCAATAGGTAAACCACCTTCAGATGCCTGAATAAGTTTAACATTATCAACTATAAGAAATTCCTTATTTAAATTATCCATATTTTGTTTAAAATTAAAAAACACTTCATTTGTATAAACTTTATTACCATTTACATCTTGTTTTTCCATAGTACCTGAATGATAATGTTTATAAGCATCTGTTTTTTTATGAACTGTACCTTTTGCATGAGCATTTTCATTATCTACCCAACTATAATCTTGACCTATTAAAATAATTGTTGATGCTCCTAAAAATTTTGCTATCATTGTCGAAAAATATGATACATCACCACCTATACCATATTTATTTAACTCTTTTAAGTTATCACTCATTAATTCATCTCTTAATAACATTAATGGAATACTATAAGGTATATAAATAAGTTTTTGTGCTTTATGTTCTTTTATTAAATTTTTATTACCATTATTAGAAATTATTAAAGGTATATTTGATTCATATTCTGAAAGCCCATATTGTAAACTATCAATACTAGTTAAGAAATCTGGTTTAATTCCTTCTTTTTCTAATACTTTTGCTGCTGAAAAAGCACATAAAATACATACTTTTCCTTGTATTTGCTTTAATAAATTAACATTTTTATTAAGAGAAGGTCCTGCACCTACTACAACAAATGGCTTATCTTTAAAAGTATCTTTAAAATCAGCTAAATTATAACTATTTTGTAAGCTCTTCAAATTTTCAATTTCTGTTTCAAACCAAAGATACTTATACATAGAAACTGTATTTTTATCTATTAATTTATCTAATATTAATTCTTTTATTCTTTCAAGAAAATTTTTAAATTCTTTTTCATATAATTTAGAATAAACTGGTAAAATACTATTCATACAATTATCATTTTTATCATTTAAAAATTTAATCTTATTTAGTTCAAAAAAAATATAAATATTTTCTTTTATAAGAAGATTCGAAATATCTATATTTTTCATAGTTATATCAAATAATTCTTTATCATTTTCATATATAACAATATCTGCTCTACTTTTAACTAATTTATATAAATCTTCTATATAATAAGATAAACCAAATCCAAAAACAAAAATTGTTGTACCATATTTTAAATTTTCAAATTGTTCAATATATTTTTTACATTCTCTTGTAACATTATATTTGCTATGGATATATAATTTTATATTCTCTTTTTCTAATTGTATAGTTTTTTTATTATCTTTTGTATCTTCTAATTTACCCTCATATTTATTATTTTCTATAGGTTCATATTCTTTTCCATAACGTTTTTTATAGGCTTCAATATTTTTTTCATAAATTTCTTGGTTCATTATATTTCTCCTTAAATCTATAATCTAAAAATATATAGCCTTATTAATTTTAATAAAACCTTATTAAAATTAATAAGGCTATATATAAAATTTTAGTTTAAGAGAAAACTCCCTTAAACTAAAATTTTTATAACTATTAACCTATATTATCCTAATAATTGAGTAATAGATTGTGGTGCTTGATTAGCCTGTGCAAGCATAGATGTAGCAGCTTGTTGTAAAACATTTGCAGATGTTAAATTCATCATTTCTTTTGCCATATCTGCATCTTCAATACGAGAATTTGCAGCAGATAAGTTTTCACTAGCTACATTTAAGTTTTTAACAGTATATTCTAATCTATTTTGTAATGCACCTAAATTTGCTCTTCTTGCAGCTAGTGTTTTTATAGCAGAATCAAATAAGCCTATAGCACTAGCTGCTTTAGTAGCACTACCAACTGTAGCACTTTTAAGGCCTAAAGTTGATACAGAAATAGCCGTTTTAAAATAATTAGTAATATCTATAGTTTGTCCCTTATTTGCACCTACTTGGAAATTACCTTTTACACCTGATTTAGCTAAAACTTGAAGTGTATTGAACTCTGTTCTTGTTCCAATTCCATCTATTTCTTGTTTTAGTTGAGCAACTTCTAATTCTAAGTTTGCTCTATCAGCATTTGTATTAGTAGCATTTGCAGATTGAACAGCAAGCTCTCTCATTCTTGTAAGCATGTTGTTTATTTCTTCCATGGCACCTTCAGCAGTTTTTACTAAGCTAATACCATCTTCAGCATTTTTAGAAGCCATATCAAGACCTCTAATTTGAGCTTTCATTTTACTAGAAATAGCTAAACCTGCTGCATCATCTGCTGCAGAGTTAATTTTTTTACCACTAGATAATCTGTTATTAGCTTTTGTTTGTTTATTACCTACAATACCTAAATTTCTGTGAGCTGATAAAGCTAAAACATTAGTATTAATTACTGTATTACTTGCCATAATAAATTCCTCCTTGAATTAAATTAATAATCTTCCTTGATTATTAATTATAACTTTATAAAATTATAATATTTTAAAAGATGTATAATTGGCCAATTATTTATCTTTCTAAATAATATATCGTAAAAATTTTTAAATACTTAACCCCTATTTTAAAAAATTTTTTATTTTTTACATATTTTTATTTTGTCGCATTTCTTCAAACCATTTTGCTGTTTTAGGGTCTAAATTATCAAAAAGCATATTATTTTTAATAGGTTTCATTTCTTCTATTGTTCTTCTCACTTTTTTAGCAGTAAATCTTACATCTTGTCTAAGTTCTGTAGCAGAAACTCTTATTGCACCAGCTCCCATTATAATAGTTTGTTCTAATCTATCAGAGGTAGCAACTTTAACATTATAATCTTTTACTAAATCTTTTGTTACACGCTCTATGTAATTATCTGCAGTTTCAGCTTCTTTAGTATAAACAACATAAGTTTTACCTATTTTTTCTATATTACCTCTATTACCTTTTACTAAATGTGCATCAAAAACTATAATAAGTTCAATACCTTTAGCCCCTTGATAATTTGAAAGAATTGAAACAAGTTTATCCCTAGCATTTTCTAAAGATTGTTCAATCATTATATTTTTTAAGTCTTCCCAAGCGTGTATAATGTTGTATCCATCTACAAGTAAATATTCCTTTTTCATAGACTTTACCTTATACAAATTTTCGTTGTCTTACAACCTCATACATTAAAAGCCCTGCTGCAACAGAAGCATTTAAAGACTCTATATTTCCATACATAGGTATTTTAACAGAATAATCACAACTTTCTTTTACAAGTCTAGAAACTCCATCACCTTCATTACCTATTACAATACCTATTGCACCTTTTAAGTCTGCTTTAAAACATTCTGTGCCTTTCATATCAGCACAAGCTATCCAAAGACCTTGTTTTTTGAGTTTTTCTATTTCTTTAGAAATATTATTTACTCTAGCTACTGGTACATATTCTAAAGCCCCTGCTGACGTTTTACTAACTATAGCTGTTAAAGAAACTGCTCTTCTTTTAGGTATAATAACACCATGAGCACCTACTGCATCTGCCGTTCTTATTATTGCACCTAAATTATGTGGGTCTGTTATTTCATCTAAAATTATAACAAAAGGGTCTTCACCACGTTTTTTAGCATTTTCTAATATGTCTTCTACTTCACAATATTCATGAGCTGGACAAAGAGCAATTATACCTTGAGGATTATTTGTTCTTTTCATTTGTTCCATTCTCATTTTATCTACTTCTTGAACAATAATTCCACGCTCTAAAGCTTTAGCTACTATTACTTTTAAAGTACCTTCAACTTCACCTTTTTTAACAAAAATTTTATCTATTGTTTTATTATGATTTAGAGCCTCTAAAACACTATTTCTACCCTCTAATTGAAAACTATCTTCTTCAAAATCATCTTTTCTAGATGGTCTTTTTGTTATAGGTTTATTATTTTTATTTGTACTTTTATTTTTTCCTTTTGTATTTTTCTTTTTCATCTTTTACACTCCTATTTATTAATTATTTCCAAACATATTTTAAAAAGTTCATTTATTCTTTCTTGTTCACCTTTTAAATAAAGATATCCAAAAAGTGCTTCTAACCCTGTTGCATTTTTATAATCTATCATTGTCGAATTTTTAGCCCTTGTATTTGTATGAGCATTTCTACCTCTTTTGAGTATTGATTTTTCTTCTTCTGTAACTATTTCTAAAAGTTCTTTATACATTTTAGACTGACTTGTAGCATTTACTAACTTTTTAGAACTTTGGTGTAGTTTATTAGCTGGCATATTTGCTTGTTTTAAAATATATGTTCTTACACAAAGGTCAAATATACAATCACCCATATAAGCAAGTGCAAGTGGTGAGTATTGTCTTATATCCACTTTATTTTCTTCCATTACTCTATGCTCCATACTACACCTGCTGAAGTATCCCTTAAAATAATACCTTTTAATTTTAAACTATCTCTTATTTCATCAGCAAGTTTATAATCTTTATTCTTTTTAGCTTCTTGTCTTTTTGCTATAAGCTCTTCTATTTCTTTTTCATTTATAGTATTATTATTTTGCTCTGTTTCATATAAAATACCTAATACATTACAAAGACTTATTATTTCATTTAATAACATTTGTAAAAATTCTTTAGAAGAATTGTCATTAACTGTACTATTTATAAGTCTGACTATTTCAAAAATACAAGTAATAGCATTAGAAGTATTAAAATCATTTTCCATTTCTTCTTCAAATGTATTTTTGTAGTTATTTATATTTTTAAATATATTAAGTTTTTTTTCTTCTTCTGTTATATTTTCTACTTTAGCATTATTAATAAGATGATTAAGATTATTTACACAATTTTTTACTCTATCTAAACTTTTTTTACTAGCTTCCATAGCCTCTCTACTAAAATTAATAGGTGCTCTATAATGTCCACATAAAATAAAAAACCTAATAACATCATAAGGTACTTCTTTTGCTATATCCCTAACAGTAAAAAAGTTTCCTTTTGATTTACTCATTTTCTCATTTTCAATATTTATAAAACCATTGTGTAACCAATATTTTGCAAATGTTTTATGGTTACAACATTCACTTTGCGCTATTTCATTTTCATGATGTGGGAAAATTAAATCTTCGCCCCCTGCGTGTATATCAATTTCTTCACCTAAATATTTTTTAGCCATAACAGAACATTCTATATGCCAACCTGGACGTCCTTCTCCCCAAGGTGATTGCCAAGCTATTTCACCCTCTTTTTTAGGTTTCCATAATACAAAGTCTGTTTCATTTTTTTTAGCTTCATCTAATTTTATTCTTGAACCTATTTCAAGTTCATCTAATTTTTTACCTGATAGTTTACCATATTCTTTAAAAGAAGCTGTATCAAAAAATACTGTTCCATCTACTTCATAAGCATTTTTTTGTTCAATTAAAGTTTGTATCATTTCTATTATTTCTTTTATTTCTTGGGTAACTCTAGGTGCATAAGTTGGCTCTTTTACATTTAATGCTTTAGCATCTTTTAAAGCCTCTTCTATATATCTATCAGCTATAACTTTAGCATCTACACCTTCATTATTAGCTCTATTTATAATTTTATCATCTACATCAGTAAAATTTTGAACATAATTTACATCATAACCTTTATATTCAAAATATCTTCTTATAGTATCAAAAACAACATAAGGTCTAGCATTACCTATATGTATAAAATCATATACAGTAGGTCCACAAACATACATTTTAACTTTGTTTTCTTCAAGTGGTATAAAATCTTCTTTCTGTCTAGTTAAAGTATTATATAATTTCATATATTCCTCCTATTTTATTTATATCTATTTTTTAACAACAAGACAAACAGCATTAGCACTTATACCTTCTAATGCTCCAGTAAATCCAAGTCCTTCTTCTGTTGTAGCCTTAACATTTACCTTGTCTTTATCTATATTAAGGCACATAGCTATATTTTCTTCCATTTTGTCAATATAAGGACGCATTTTAGGTGCTTGTGCAATAATTGTAGAATCTATATTTATTACTTCATAACTATCTTCATTTAAAATCTTATAAACTTTTTTAAGTAATTCTAAGCTACAAATATTTTTAAAATTGTTATCATTATCTGGAAATAATTTTCCTATATCACCTTTTTTAGTAGCTCCAAGTAAACTATCTATAATAGCATGAATAAGTACATCTGCATCAGAATGTCCTAATAAACCTTTTTCATAAGGTATTAAAACACCCCCTATTATAAGTTCTCTATTTTCAACAAGTTTATGCACATCATAACCATTACCTATTCTTATATTCATAATTACACCTCACTTTCAATTCTTATATAAATTATACATTAAATTAGTATAGTTTTCAATTAAAATATTGACTTAATAAAATATATATGCTATTTTTAACTTAATTATTTTGTAGCAATTTAGGATATTAAAACATTTATATCTTTTAGTTATAATTTTGAAATAACATTAAAAAGTAGTTATTTTTTTAATAACTACTTTTTATAATAATTAACTAAAAATTTTAAAAATTAAAGTTATTGACACACACATTATAACACCTATTAATGTAGGTATTATAAAAGAAATAAATGTCCATTTTTTACTTTTTGTTTCTTTATAAATTGTAAGACAAGTAGTAGAACAAGGCCAATGAAATATACAAAATATAGTCATACATATTGCTGTATTTAAAGTCCAATCATTTAATAATAAAAGTTCTTTTAATTGATTTATATTATCTATTTCCATAAGAGTATTTTCACCTAAATAACTCATTATTATTATAGGAAAAACTATTTCATTAGCTGGAAACCCTAATATAAAAGCCATTAATATTATACCATCTAACCCCATAAGATTAGCAAAAGGATTTAAAAAATCTGTTATATATAATAAAATTGTTTTATCTGATATTGTTATATTTGCCATAAGCCAAATTATAATACCAGCTGGTATGGAAACAACAATAGCTCTACCTAAAACAAATAATGTTCTATCAAATATAGACCTTACAATAGTTTTTAAAATTTCAGGTTTTCTATATGGTGGTAATTCTAATGTAAAATTAGTAGGTATACCTTTTAATATAGTTTTAGATAAAATATTAGATATTAAAAAAGTCATAGATACACCTAATAATATTATTAATATTAAAAATACTGCTGAAAAAAATGAATTATAAATACCTATTGCACCGCCTATAAAAAACATTGATATAATAGATATTAATGTAGGAAAACGTCCATTACAAGGTACAAAATTATTAGTTAAAATAGCTATTAATCTTTCTCTAGGACTATCTATTATTCTACAACTTGTTATTGCACAAGCATTACAACCAAACCCCATACACATAGTTAATGCTTGTTTTCCGCAAGCATTACATTTTTTAAATAATTTATCCATATTAAAAGCTATTCTAGGCAAATATCCTAAATCTTCTAATATAGTAAATAGTGGGAAAAATATAGCCATAGGAGGCAACATAACAGAAACAACCCAAGTTACAACTTTATAAACACCATCTATAAGTATATTTATAATAAAATCTGGTAAATGTATATATTCTAAAATACTTTGTATACTATGCTCCATACCAAAAAACATATTTGATAATATACTAGAAGGATAATTTGCACCAACAATAGTTATCCAAAATATTAAACCAAGTAATAATAACATAATAGGTATACCTATTGATTTACTAGTTAAATATTTGTCTATTTTTATATTTTTACTATAATAATCTTTATTATTATAAATTACTACTTCTTTTACTATATTTTCACAGTTATTATATATTTGAATTATTACACTATCTACAATATTTATATTATTTTCTTCAAGATATTTTTTAGCATCTTCTAATGATTTTATTATAAGATTATCTTTTAATAAATTAAAATTAATATAACATTCTATATTTTCTATTAATTTTTTATTATTTTCTAATAATTTTAAACAAATAAATTTTTTATCTAAATTTTTAGTGTCTATTTCTTTTAAAGCCTGTTGTAATATATTAATACTCTTTTCTATATGTTCATTATAATTTATAATATAAGGATTATTATTACTTTTTTCTAATTTTTCTAAAAGTCCATTTATATTTTGTTTTTTTCTAGCACTTATACCTACTACTTGTATACCTAATATTTCACTTAGTTTTTCTATATTTACACTAATCCCTTTCTTTTTAGCTTCATCTAAAAGATTAATACATAAAATAACATTTTTTCTGGCCTCTATAACTTGTAAAACAAGTGGTAAATTTCTTTCTAAAGCAGTTGCATCACAAACTATTATTATTTTATATGTATCTTGAAAACATATAAAATCTCTTGCTACTTCTTCATCTTTAGATTGACTTATTAAAGAATATGTTCCTGGTATATCTATTATAGTATAATTTTCATCATTATATTTAAAATGACCTTTTGCATTTGTAACAGTTTTACCTGCCCAGTTACCTGTATGTTGGTTCATACCTGTTAAAGCATTAAAAACAGTACTTTTACCTACATTAGGATTACCTACAAGAGTTATAATTTTTTCTTGTTTCATACTATATCCTTTCTATTAATATATTTTCTGTTATTTCTTCTCTAATTGCAATTACAGTACCTTTTACTAAATATGCTGTAGGGTCATTAAATGGACTTTTTAATACACATTTTACAACACTTCCCTTTATAAATCCAAGTTCTTGTAATCTTCTTTTTGTACTATCTTCTAAAAATATTTTTCTAATATAACAATCTTCACCAAGTTGTAAATAATTTAGTGTAGTTTTATTCATAATAATCCTCCTTTTAATATATTTAGCTTAAGGAAACTTTTATGTATTATATTAAAAAATTTTTAAAATGTTACAATTAATTTAAAATTTTTAATAAACAAAAAACACTATATTAAAAAATTAATATAGTGTTTTAAAGTTTATTAAATTTAAAAATAAATCATTTAGTTGTTTATAATTATTATTTTTACTTTTTGGTAAATTATTAATAATAGTGTTTAATTTAATAAAATTTTCTTCTATATATTCATTAAGTATTTGTATTTTAGGTATTAACTCTGTTTCTTGTGAATTTATTTTCTTTTGAACAAGATTTTCAACAATAGACTTTAATTCTTTTTCTAATTGAGTGTTTACAAGTTCATTAAAAAGCATAGGTGGTGATGTTTTTTCATTTAATATCCATTTACAAGCCAATATAGGACGAAGTATATAAAAATATTTTTTTAGCTTTACAGTATCATCTTTTAAATATCTATTATATTGATTTTTAGCAGTACTTAAATAATGTTGTAGTGCTTTTTTTGATAAAAAATAATCATTCATTATATTTTGAACTAAAGTCCATTCTTCTGTTTTTTTATATATATAAGGTGAATTTGCCCACTCAAATAATGTAGGATTTGAAGAATGTAAAAGTTTTAATGTTTTAGAAATATCCCAACCATTTATATCAAAAATATCATTTATTTCATATTCTATAAAATCTTTAGTTTTTTCCAATTTCAAATAAAATTCTGGCTTTCTTATATAAATAAATCTTACATCATAATCACTATTAGGTGATACAAAACCCCAAGCACGACTTCCAGATTCTGTAGCATAAATAATTTTTACTTGTTCTTTTTCTTCTATTTCACATATTTTTTGCTTTATTATATCTATCATAAAATCACCTTTTAATTATTAGCTTTAAAATTATAAATAGGTTTTATTACTTTTAAAATTTTTGCAGTAGGTTCTATATTATTTAAAATATTATCTATACCTTTATAAGCCATAGGACTTTCATCTAATGTAAATTCATTAACTGAATTAGTATAAATGCCATTCATAGATTGTTTAAATTCATCTACTGTAAAATTATTTTTAGCTTGTGTCCTACTATAAAGTCGTCCTGCTCCGTGAGGTGCTGAAAAATTCCATTCTTCATTACCTTTACCTGTGCAAATTAAACTACCATCACGCATATTTATAGGTACTAAAAATTTTTCATCTTTTTTAGCTGAAACAGCTCCCTTTCTAACAATATTATTTTCATAGTCAATATAATTATGAACAGTTTCAAAATAAGAAAATTCATCTAAACTTTTATTTAATAACTTTTCTAAAATAATTTGTGCTATTTTCATTCTATTTAAAGTAGCATATTGTTGACAAATTTTCATATCATTAATATATAAATCACGATATTTACCTGTAAGATAACAAAGGTTTTCTGGTACATTTATTTCTTTTGCTTCAAAGCTATTCATAAGTTCTTTAATAGCATTTTGAATTTCTTGTTTTCTACCTTGTTCTTTATATTCTTTAATTATTTTATCACGCTTTTCAAAAATTTCATCTTTACCTTTAATAATATCTATTGCCATTTTTTGATAATGTTCTGCTACTTGTTTACCTAAATTACGGCTACCTGTATGAATAACTAAATACTTATTATTTTCATTATCAACATCAACTTCTATAAAGTGATTTCCACCACCTAAACTTCCTATACTTCTCTCTATTCTCTTAGTTTGTTTTAAAGCTCTATAACAATTTAGCTCTTGTAACTTAGAAAATTTTAAAATTCTTTCATTATGAACACTTTTTCCACTTGGCACATATTTATTAATAATATTGTCAAGTTCTTCAACATTAATATTTATATTACCAAGTTCAACAGTAAGCATACCACAACCAATGTCAACCCCTACTATATTTGGTATAACTCTTTCACCAATATTTGCCGTAAACCCTATAACACAACCTGCCCCACAATGAACATCTGGCATAATACGAATTTTACAATCTTTTGAAAATTCTTGATTGCATAATTCTCTTATTTGGTCAATTGCTTTTTCTTCTATAATATCTGTATAAACTTTTGCAATATTATATTTCCCTTTTACTTCTAACATAAATATTTTCTCCTTTTAAACTTTTTCACGACTTATAATATTAGTAAGTTGTGTTAATAAATCTCCACCACCATTTAAGTTAATATTTCCTACATTTTCAGAAATTCTTTCTATATATTCAAGTTCTTTAAGTTTGTATAAAATTTTATTTTCTTCCATAAGTTTTGCAGTATTAAGTAATGAACGAGTAGAAGCAACTTCTTCACGACGAGTTATAACATTAGCTTGTGCTTTCTTTTCTGCTAATAAAACTGTATTCATAATTTCTCTTATTTCTCCTGGTAAAATAATATCTTTTACACCTGCATCTTCAAAATACACATATAATGTTTCTTCTTTTTCTTTTAATTTTTCAAAAACATATGTTGAAATTTGGTCTTTATTTTCTAAAATTTCATCTATTTTATATTTACCTACAAATTCACGAAGTGCAAGTTGAACAGAAATGTGTATTTGTTCTTCATAGTTATCTATTTCAGAAAATATTTTTATATAGTCAGTTACTTTATAATTACAAACAAAATTAATACGTAAAGAAACCTTATCTTGTGTTAAAATTTCTTGTCCTGTAATATTCATTTGTGTAAGCCTTGTATCAACTATATTTGTATTAATTTTAATATTATTTTTCCAAAAGTAATAAGTACCTGTATCTAATAGTCTAACAAATTTATTATTGAAATATAAAAGTGCTTTTTCATATTGTTCTACTTGTACTTTACTATAAAAACTTGTTGAAATTTTATCTAATATATATTTAGGAAAACTTTCTTCTATTTCTGGACTTGAAATATCAACTATTTCAAATTTATGTTCATTATAAGTAGTCCAAAAAGCATATTTACCACTTTTCAAACAATCTGAAAAATTATCATTTACAAAATGTAATGCAAGTTGTTCATCTTTTATATCAACAGTTACTGTTTCTCTTTGTATATCTTCATTTTCTAAAAGTAAATCTAATGAACAAAACTTTGATAAAATAGGCTCATTTATATTTACGTTCTCATATTCAACTTTAACAATTTTATTCCAAAAATAATATACACCACAATCTAATAATTTAACGAATTTATTATCATAATATATAAATGCTTTTTCATATTCTTCAAGTTTTATTTTTTCTACTAATTCTTTTGGCATTTTATCTAAAATATACTTAGATATATCTTCATCTATTTCTGGATTTGATACATTTATTATTTTAAATTCGTGTTTATCATATGTTGTCCAAAATGTATATTTCCCTGTTTCTAAATATCTAAAATAGTTACCATTTATATATTGTAATGCTATTTCTTCATCTTTAACTTCTACTGTTATCGTTTCTGATAAAATATCCTTGTCTTTTAAAAGTACATCTAAAGAACAATATTTTGAAGATACAGAAACCCCTAAATCTACTATTTCAAAATCAATTTTTATATTTGTATTCCAAAAGTAATGTACACCACAATTAAGTAGCTTAACAAATTTACTATCATAGTATAAAAATGCTTTTTCATATTCTTTTAATTCAATTTTTTTAACTAATGTGTTGGAAAGTTTATCTAATATATATTTAGGTATACTTTCATCTATTTCAGGAGTTAAAATATCTATTAAATTAAAATCGTGTTTATTATGTACATTCCAAAATATATGTATACCTGTTGACAAATAATTTTCAAATTTTCCATTTATAAAATGTAATGCTATTTGATTATCTTTTATTTCTATCATTTTAGTTTGTTCTTTCAAATTTTTGTCTTTTAACAATACATCTAAAGAACAATATTTTGAACTAATTGGCTTATCTATACTAACAACTTCTATATATTTTCCAAAACCACTATAATATCTACCACATTGTAACATTTTAATAAATTTTCCATTATTAAAAAGAAACCCTCTTTGATTTTCATTTATAATTATTTTTTTAATACTTTTCATATAAAAACTCCCTTTCCAAAAATTATATATACAATTATCAATATATTATTTACGGCTAAAAAATTAAGAAGTAATTCATAAATGCGGAAGTGTAAACTTTGGCATTTATTGCATAAAATCGGTATCCTTTTTCAGACAAGGCAAATAATATATATCATCTTTAAAATATTAATTATGTTAAAACAAGTTGTATAGTTTTAATATTTTATTAATGACAAGATAATTGTATATAAAATTAAAATAAAATTTGCAGATGAATACTATAACTCTGTATTCCAAATAAAATAAAAATTTCCAAAACCACTTGGCATAGCCTAATGCTAAGGCAGGATTCGAACCTACGAAAATCTAAATAACTTTAACAAAAAAGTCTTTTTTAACTCCTATATCAGTAATTAAAGCTGATATTTGAAAATGGTGGTGAAAATAAAATATTTTAGGTATATGCTTTGGTACACCTTGCATACCTTTGTGTTTATACATACACAACAAATATCTTATTCACATTTATATTTTAACATCTTATTTTTGTTAAATCACGGAAAAAAAGTTGCGAACTTAATTATTTATAAATTAAATTTGCAACTTTTAATATAAAATTATTTTAAGTTTAGATTTTTTTGTTTAATAAGTCTTTCTATTATTAAATCTTTAAAATGTTCTGGCTCTATTACTTTTACTAATGGTCCAAAAGATAAAACTCTTATAACTAACTCTGTTTCATCATTAGAATTATAAAAAATTTTTAATCTATATTTATCTTCACTTAATTTTTCAGCTTGTTTTTCAAAATGTGCAAAATGTATCATAATACGTTCTAAAGCATTTCTTTTATTAATTAAATCTATAATAAAGTAACATTTTTTACCCCTATTAATACATTGTTTATTATCATAGTTGAAATTTTCTATTATTTCACATTCTTCTATTTTTCCTATATTTAAAAATTCTATAAAACTATGATTTTTTACCTTAACTCTAAATTTATCATCTTTTTGTGAATATTCTATCTTGTATGGTTTACAATAAACTTTAACAATTTTATTTTTTCTATTTTTATAAAAAACTTGAAGTGAAAGATTTTCTTTTATAGCTTTTAATATAGTTTTAAAATTTTTAATATATACCTCATCTTCAAATAAATCTCTATCATTATACTGGTCAAATATATAATAATCTTCTTGTGTAAAAAGTGGTTTTACATTCTCTAAACCTTTTAATTCTAAATCAAATAATTTTATTTTAGGGTCTAAACTAATTGACTTTAGCCACCTTTTTTCCAAAATAGTTAAAGGTATGTTTGGTACATTTTTAATAGGTGTAGAAAAATCTTCATTAATTAATTGCCATTTTTGTTCTTTTAATGCAGGTATAATTGTTAAATTACTTTCAGAAAATGCATTTTCTTTTATAATATTATAAATGTTTTCTTCTGTAAGTTTATTTTCAATAGACAAAGTTATAATTTTTGCTATTGTATTATAATATATACTAAAAATTTCATTAAATAACATCTTTTTCATCTCCTGTAATACCATATAAACAATACATTTGTTCAATATCTTGTTTTATTAAATTTTCTACTGTTCTATTTGAAAAATTTAATTGAACAATTCTTGAAATAAAAGTACGTACCCAAGGTATAATTTCTGTTGAATCATAAATATCAGCAGTAAATTTATATGTATTATCATCTATTTTCTCTACTCTTCCACAACGTTTTTCCCTTTCAAGTCTTTTATAAATATGTTGTTCATAATTTTCTATATGTATAGTAAATTCAATATGTTCTAAATTAGAATTTACATTATATAAATTTATACCCCACATATTTTTTTGAATATCATTTAATTTTTCTCTCAATTTATCAAAATTTTTATACTCATCTTTAATTTCAATATCTATAATATAATCTAATCTATAAGTCATTAAATACTTAAATTTTAAATTATAACCTATTAAATATTTTCTTCCACTTTGTGAACTAATAAATATTTTTAAAGGTACTACTTTATGTAAGTTTTCACTTTTACTCCTACGTCCAAAACTTGTAATATAAACTACTTTTTTTTGACTTATTGCATCAAATAAATTATAGAGTATTTCGCTTTCTAATGCTTGTGCAATATAATGATGTTTAAATAAAAATATATCATTTTTTGTTTGTACTCTATCCATTAAATAACTTCCTATTATGCCATTTATACCACTTTCAGAAAAAAATGAAATAGCATCATAAAAAGAAGAATAATCAAACATTTTATTCCTACTATATAAAACTTGTTTACCTTGTTTTTTACATATTATAAGTTCTAATTGTATATACTCTTTCAATTTTTTTCTAATAGTAGATTCATCAAATATCAAAGGTTCTTTAAAATTACATAAATATTCATTATAAATTTTTCCTATAATTTCATTTAAAGTAAAATAAGTTTCTTCTTTATTTAAAATATCAAAAATTATAAAATGTAGTGTTATATCTTTATTAGTAAAACTTTTAGATTTTAAGGCTTTATATAAAGGGTTATTTGTAATACTTCTAGTATCTACACAAATAAAAACATTTTTACCATTTATATTTTGAGAAAAAGACATATATTCTTTTAGATAACTTTGTATTCTTCTATGTTCATTATCATAAGAACGAGAACTTTTTTTATTAAATTCTTCTCTAGTTTTAAAACCATATATATAAAATTCTCTCATATAATCACGAATTTTGCTAAAATTTTTAATAAGTTCACTATATGCCATTTTTTAACCCTCCTAAATTAATTTTATAAATTATATCATATAAAATTTTTAATTTCAATAAATGTATTTTTGTTATATTTCATTCATAATAAAATTTATAATTTAATATAATAATTATTAAAGGAGTTGATTTTATATTTAAAACACAAAAAGCCTATGATTTAGAAAGAAAAAATAAAATAACTTTTGCTATGGAAGACTATGTAGAAATGATTTATAGAGTAAATAAAAAAAATATTAAAATAACAGAACTTGCAAGTTTGTTAAATATTAAAGCATCCTCTGTTTCTAAAATGATTGAAAAATTAAAAGAATTAAATTTAGTAGAAAAAGAAAAATATGGTGAAATAAATTTAACACAAAATGGAAAGGATTTAGGAAATTATCTTTTAAAAAGACATAACTTATTATATAAATTTTTTAATAAAATAAATAATAAAGATAATTTATATTTAGTAGAACAAATTGAACATTTTTTTGATAAAGAAACAATAGATAATATAGAAAGTTTTTTAACATATATGGAGGATAATAATGGTTAAATATAAAAAATTTATAACTAGTATTACAATTTTTTTAATATTGCTATTTACACTTATTTTTTCTTTTAATTATATTTATAGTAATACTACACCTTGTTATAATAACAACTCAAATAACAATAATATAAAATTACCTATAATTATGTATCATCATATATCAAAAAATAATGCTAGATTGAATGATTTTACTATTAGTCCAGAACAATTTGAAAAAGATATGATATATTTAAAAGAAAAAGGCTATGAAACAATTAGTGTAAAACAATTATTAGATTACATTGAAAATAATAGTCCTTTACCAGAAAAACCTATTATGATTACTTTTGATGATGGACACGAAAGTTTTTATGAATATATATACCCTATTTTAAAACAATATGATTTAAAAGCAGTTTTATCTGTTGTTGGTTCTTTTACAGACACTTTTACTGAAAATGAAGACCATAATATAAATTACTCCTATTTAACTTGGAAACAAATAAATGAATTATCTGATAGTGGTTATGTTGAAATAGGTAATCATACATATGATTTACATAGTATAGATAAAGGGCGTAAAGGCTGTAGTAAAAATCCAGGAGAGGATATAGAACAATATAAAAACTTTTTAACTAAAGATGTAATGAAATTACAAGAAAAAATTTTAAATTATACTGGTAATAATTTAAAAATATTTACTTATCCTTTTGGCAGATACACTAAAGAAACAAAACAAATAATAAAAGATTTAGGATTTTCTGTTATATTTTCTTGTGAAGAAAGAGTAAATATAATAGATAAAAATAATTCTGAATTTCTTTATAATTTAGGTAGATTTAATCGTCCTAATGGTATAAGTTCAGAACAATTTTTTCAAAAAATAGAAAAATAATTTAATTATAAAAAGCCCTAATTTTAATAATTAAGGCTTTTTAATTAATTTTTATATAATTATTATAATGGATTATTTTCCATATGTTTAATAAGTTCATCTACTGTTGTAAATGCAATACCTGTTACAGAGTCTGCACAACCATAGTATATACAAATTCTTCCAGTATCTGCATCTGTTAATGTTGCGCAAGGGAATGTTACATTTGGTACATCTCCTACACATTCATATAATTCTTCTGGTCCTAAAATATAATCTTTTGAACGCATTAATACTTTCCAAGGTTCATTTATATCTAATAATGCACAACCCATACGATAAACAAATCCATTACAAGTATTAATTACACCGTGATATATCATTAACCAACCTTTATCTGTTTCAATTGGAATTGGTCCTGGTCCTATTTTTGTTATTTGCCAAGCACTTGTGTCACCTGGTACTGTTCCCATTACAAATCTATGTTTGCCCCAATATGTTAAATCTGGGCTTTGACTAAAGAATATATCACCAAATGGTGTATGTCCTGTGTCACTTGGTCTACTTACCATAGCATAGTTACCATTTATTTTTCTTGGGAATAATACACCATTTCTATTATATGGTAAAAATGCATTTTCTAATTGATGGAATGTTTTAAAGTCTGTTGTATATGCTACACCAATTGTTGGTCCATGATAACCATTACACCAAGTAATGTAATATTTACCATCTTCATCTATATAGCAAACACGAGGGTCATATCTATATTCTCTTTTTAATATTTCTTCATCTTCACCTACAAATTTAATAGGTTCATGATTTATTTCCCAGTTAATACCATCTTTACTGAATCCTGCAAATATATCCATACTAATAGATTTACTATCACATCTAAATACACCTGCAAAACCATCACCAAAAGGCACAACTGCACTATTAAAAATACTATTAGAAGTAGGAATAGCTCTTCTACCAATTATAGGATTTTGAGTATATCTCCATACTGGCATTGTATAGCCTTCTGGTTTTTCTTGCCAAGGTATATTTTTTAATGATTTACCAATTATTTTTGTCATTTTTAAATCTCCTTTTTATAATTAAATTTTTCTTCTGTAATAGATTTATTTATATAATTAACATTAAAACTATTATTTTCAAAAGTTACTTCACAAAGATTATATTTATCTTGTAAATAATCATTTGTTTCACCATCATCATAATAGTATAATGTACTAGCAGTATTACCATAAATTTTAAATGTTACTTCATTAGGTCTATTTTTAGTATTTTTATATTCTATTTCATATACTGGAATAATAGAACCCTCTTTAACAAATACTAAAACTTCATCTAGTTCACATTGTAAATTATAAGATTTACCACCTTCAAATTTTTCATTAGTAAAATAATTATACCAATTACCTTTTGGTAAATATACAACTTTTTTTCTTTCTCCTTCATAAACAACAGGAGCAACTAATATAGAATTACCAAACATAAATTGTTCTTTTAATTCTAAAACATTTATATCATCTTGAAATTCCATAACCATAGGTCTAAAAATAGGAAATCCTAACTTATGTGATTGATAATATAAATTATAAAGATAAGGCATAAGCTCATATCTAAGTTTTATACATTTTTTAGCTATGTCTTCAGCTCTTTTACCAAAAGCCCAAGGCTCTTGTCTTCTAGTGTACATATTAGAATGATTTCTAAGTATAGGCAAAAATGTTCCTAGTTGATTCCAACGTATAAATAACTCTTCTGTACTATCTAATCCAAAACCAGACACATCATTTCCTACAAAAGAAAATCCACTAATACCAAGATTACAATTCATAGTAATAGACATTCTTAACTGTTGCCATAAACTCATATTGTCTCCAGTCCATACAGAAGAATATCTTTGTCCACCAGAATAAGTAGCTCTTGTCATAGAAAATCCTCTTTTATTAGGATATAACTCTTGTTGTGCTTCACAAGAAGCTCTACTCATTTCAAATCCATATCTATTATGAAATTCTTTATGTTCAATAATACCATAATCACTATTATGTAAACAATTTTCTAACATAGTTTTATAGTCATTGTTAAATACACAAGGTTCATTCATATCATTCCAAATACCATCTATATTATATTTAGAAATAAATTGCTTAAGTTCTTCTTTCCACCATTTTCTACAAGTCTCATTTGAAAAATCTGGGAAAGCACTATCATTAGGCCAAACTGCACCAACATATACTTTACCATCTAAAGTTTTAGTAAAATGGTTACCTTCTAAACCTCTATTATATACACCATAATTTTCATCTACCTTAACACCAGGGTCTAATATAGTAATAGTTTTTATACCTTTTTCTTTAAAACTAGATATAGCTTCCCCTATTCCGTCAAATTCTGGACTTTTAAAAGTCATTACTCTAAATCCATCCATATAGTCTATATCTAAATAAACTACATCTATTGGTATATCTTTTTCTTCAAAAGTATCTAATAATTGTTCTACTTCTTGTTTAGAAAAATAACTAAATCTACATTGTTGATAGCCTAAACTCCATAATGGAGGCATATCCATTCTACCAGTTAATAAAGTGTATCTTCTTACAACATCTTTTATATTTTTACCAAATATAAAATAATATTGAATTTGTCCACCATTTGCTCCAAAGAAAATTCTATCTTTATAGCTTTTTCCCATATCAAAGTAACTTCTAAAACTATTATCAAAAAACATACCATAAGTACAATTTTCTTTAACACCTACATAAAATGGTATTGTTTTATAATACATTACAGAATTATCATCTGTTTCTGGGTCATCTGTATTATAGTTTTCCATATAGCAACCTTTTTTATTAAGTTCGCCACCTTTTTCACCAAAACCATAATATGCAAGGGCATCATTTTCTTTTGTTATAAAAATATGCCCATTTTCATCTATAAAACTAGGTTGAAAGTCCCTACAAATAATATTTTTATCTAAATCTAAAAATGTTATTTCTGTTGTATATTTATCTACATAAATATACCCTTCTTCACATTTTATAACTATATTATTTTCTTCTACATTTACACTTATATCTTTATAAAATTCATTATAACAAACTGCACCTGTTTGTTTAGCTTCTTCATATATATCAGATATAAAAATTTTCACTATACCTTCTTCATAAAAAGAAAATGTAAGCATACAATTGGTAAAATTTAAGTATAAATTATGTTCTTTTATATTATATTCTTTAAATTTAATAGGCTTACCAACATAAGCTTTAAATTGTTGATTTAATATTTCACGATACTTTAATTGTTCCATATTAAATAGCTCCTTTTAGTAGTATTTAGTTTATAAATTAATACCACCAGTTAAACTGGTGGTATTTTTAGCTTTGATTATATAAAATATTAATTATTTGCTAGCTTTCCAAGCATCTAATTGTTTTTGAGCTTCTGCAATAACTTTATCAATATTTTGAGCTTTTAATTTATCATTTAATTTTGTTAAATATTCATCAATATCAACAGAACCACTATAAATTGTAGCTTTAAATTCTTCCATAACATTGTTTATAGCTGCAAGTTCATTTGTTACAGGAGTTGTATCAAATTTAAAACCTAATAATGGAGAAGTTTCAGCACTATCATTAAATGCTTTAAATTCTTCCCATTTAGTTTCTGGTTCAGTATCTAAAGTATAAGTTATAAATAAGTTACCACCACCAAAATATGGTACAGAGTAATTTTTAGATTTTTCTGGGTCTAATTTAATAGAGTTTTCAGTACCTTCAACTTTAGTATAATGAGTACCTTCAATACCATAGTTTAATAAATTTCTAATATAAGGGTCAGTATTTAAAAGATTTAAAAACTCAACAGCTTTTTCTGGGTGTTTTGTATTTTTAGAAACAGCAATCATAGAACCAGTTGTAGAGTCATTAGTTACTAAACCATCCATAATAGGACTAGCTACTACATCATAACCTAAATCTTTACTCCATAAAATTTCTGCATAAGGTTGACCATCACCTTTAGTTACAAGTCTTTTTACAGATTTATCATCTTGTGCAGTTGCAGAATCACCATTTATATAACCTGCTTGATAATATTTTCTTAAAGTTTGTAAAGTGCTTTGCATTTTTTCAGTATCAAAAATACTTTTAACTGTTAAGCTGTCATCACCAATTTCTACACCAACAGGGTTTGTAATAAAGTCAAAATATTGAGGTGGAGAGAAACCTTTTGTAATATATAAAGGTACTACATCTGGTTCATTTTCTTTAATAACTTTTAACCAAGGTTCTAAATCTTCAAGTGTGTGTAAATCTTGATAAGGTATATTATATTTATCTACATATTCTTTAGTAAATACCCACATAGGCATTGTAGAAATTTCTTTTTGGTTAGGTACTGCAAAAATTTTACCATCTATAGTAGCACCTTCCCAAAATCTTGGGTCAATAGCATCATACATAGCTTTACCAGTTGTTTCTAAATAAGGTGTTAAATCTAAGAAACCACCTTTTCTGGCATTTCCAAGATAGTCACCAGCCCAAGAACAAGTAAAGGCAAGGTCAAATTGCTCACCAGAGTTAATCATTACACCCATTTTTTGAGTATAATCACCAAAATCTATATAAGTCATATCAAGGTTAACCCCAATTTTTTCTCCTAAATATTTATTAGCTTCAGCTAATACTGCTTGTTTATCTTTAGGCTCAGCACCTATACTGTAATATTTAAGTGTTACAACATCAGATGAACTCTCATTTGATGCAGTACTACCACAGCCAGTTAAAGTAGTTGCTCCAAGTGCTACTGTTAAACCTAAAGCTGCAAGTTTTTTAATTTTTTTAAAAATCATTTCTTACAATCTCCTTTAACATTAATAATCTAATATTAGTTATACATACAATAGAGTAAATACTACTCTATTGTATGCTATTTTTAAAATTGTTATTTTAATTTAATTTTAAATGTTTTAATTTCATAAGGTTTAATTTCAAATGTAAATTCTTTATTATTAGTATTAACTTCTTCAATATTATTTTCCATAAGGTCACACTCAAAAGCTGTTTCAATCTCTTTAAAGAATGTTAATGTAGCATTAGTTCTCTTATTATGGTATTCATATACCCTAACAATTAAATCATTGCTATCTTCAGCTTTTTTAATAACTTCTATCATAACATTTTCTTTATTTATATCAACAAAGCTAAGTTGTTTATCTAAAATACCATTATGAGCATCTTCTACAATAGTAACTAATGGATTGTTTAAGTTATAAGCTTGCATAGCAGTGTTAGCTTCTTTCCAATCACCTGTATGAGGATAGATTGAATAAGTGTAATAATGTACTTCTTTATCTGCATCTGGGTTAGGGTCACAAGTAGATTTAATAAGAGTTAATCTCATATCACCTTCTATAATGTCGTGTCCATATTTAGACTCATTTAACATAGACACACCAAAACCTTCTTCAGATAAATCTGCCCATTTATGACCACAAACTTCAAATCTAGCTATATCCCAAGTTGTGTTATTATGAGTTGGTCTTTTAACATTACCATATTGTATTTCATAAGTAGCTTCACTTGTATTAATATCAATAGGGAAACATACTTTTAATAATACATCTTTTTCTTTCCAATCTACAACATTTTCAAAATCTACTCTTTCAATATTTTTATAAACATGCATATATTGAGTAATTGTAGAAGTTAAAAACTGTCTTACTATTTTTAAAGTAGCTCTAACTGGACCATTTTCTATAACTTCAGCACTTTGTAAATCATCTACTAACCACATTTTTTCTTTATAGAAAATATCAATATCCCAGTTATCAAAGCACATAGGTTTATCTTCAAATGCTTGAAGTTCATTACCTAATCTACCTTCTTTTAATAATTGTCTGTTAGTTGCTTTGTGTATAAAAGAAGTAATATTAGCTTTTTCATCTAATGTAATTACAAAGAAGTCATTTTCAATATTAGATTTAGTACAATCTAAAGTAGATTTTTCACTTTCTTCATCTACAAGTTTAAATGCTTTATAACCATTAGCTGGTACATTTTCAGCAAAGAAAATAACTTTATTATCTCTTGTCATTTGACAATCAATTTTATTGTTGTTTTCATCTAATACAGATACATTTGTAAATCCTTCTGGCATATCAAATGTAGCAACATCACTTCTTGTAAAGCCTAATGTATTGTTAACAATAACACTCTTAGCATCTAAGTTAATTTTAGAAGCAAGACTTTTAATATTATTTTGTAAAATATTATTACCTTTTTCTAAAAGTTCTTTATATTCTACTTCTGTAACATCATATACTTCTTTAATAGAAGAACCTGGAATAATGTCGTGGAATTGATTTAATAAAATAGTTTCCCAAGAATTATTAATTTCTTGTTGTGGATATTCTTCACCAAAAAGCATATTTAATGAGCTTAATTTTTCTAAAGATGTGTAAAGATTTTCACATTTTCTGTTGTCTCTTTTATTTCTAGCCATAGAAGTATAAGTACCTCTGTGATATTCAAGATAAAGCTCACCATTCCATTTTTTAAGTTTTTTACTATCTTTAACTTTATTTTCTAATCTTTTAAAGTAGTCTAATGATGTACCCATTTTTACTTTTGGAGCACCAGGAATACCTTTTGCAAATCTTCTTGCATTTTCAAGCATTTCTAAAGTAGCACCACCGCCACCGTCACCCCAACCAAATGAGATTAAAACATCATCATTAATATTTTTATTTTGGTATCTTCTCCAAGCACCCATAACAGCATCTGCTTGAATATGTCCATTATAAGTAGTATTAAATGAAGTTTTAGGCTCACCTGGATTTGTAGCAGTTATAAAGTGTGTAAATATTTCTGTACCATCAATACCTTTCCACATAAATGTATCATTAGGTATTTTATTAAATTGGTTCCAAGAAATTTTTGTAGTCATAAAATAGTTAATACCAGATTTTTTAAGAATTTGAGGTAATGCTGCTGAATAACCAAAAACGTCTGGCAACCATAAAATTTCATTATCAACATTAAATTCTTCTTTAAAAAATCTTTTACCATGTAAAATTTGTCTTACTAAAGACTCACCAGAAGTAACATTACAGTCAGCTTCAAGCCACATAGCACCTTCTGTTTCCCAAACACCTTCTTTAACTTTTTCTTTAACTTTTTCATAAACTTTTGGGTGGTCTTCTTTTAAAAATTTATATAATTGTGGTTGAGAAGACATAAATATATATTCTGGGTATTCTTCCATAAGTTTTAAAACAGTTGAAAAACTTCTTGCAACTTTTTCTCTTGTTTGTGCAACAGTCCAAAGCCAAGCAACATCAATATGAGTATGACCTACACAAGTAGCTATACAATCTTCGTGACCACAAAGTTCACCATAGAATTTTTCATTTAAAAATTCATTAGCTTTTTTAACACTTGCGTTATATAATTCACTTTTTGGTTGTCTTAAATCTACTAAATTACAAGCTTCTGTTAAAACTGTAATCATATCTATTCTTCTTTTATCATTTTCATCTAATTCTTTACATACATCTGCTGGTACTTTCATATTAAAGTATAACTCTCTTGAGTCCATATCTATAACAACAAGTTTACCATGTAATGTAGCTAATTTATCAGATAACATACCTGCATATGCGTGTAAATCTATTTCATATTTAGTACCTGCTACTGCATTATGAGAAAGTATAACTTCTCTATGGTTCATATCTAAACCTTGAATATGTTCACCATTTACATATAAAATAAATTGAGGATTAGTTGCATCCCAACCTTCATTAAATGTATGGAAATTTAAAGCAATAGTTTTACCTTCAAACTCTTTAGGTACTTCAACACTACATTTAAACCAACCGTGTTTATCTCTACCACCCCAAAGGTCACCAGTTTTAAACTCTCTAAATTCGTTTTCATTAACAGTTTTAATATTATCTATATTATGGTAATTACCATCAATATATTTATAATCTTTTAAAGGAATTTCTTGATTGTAAACATTTTTTGCTATATGTTCACAAGTTTTGTTAATTCTTTCTAATAAATAGTACATAAAATTTCTCCTTTGTTTTTATTATTCTTTAACAGCACCAATAGTTAAACCATTTACGAAATATTTTTGGAAAAATGGATATGCAAACATAATTGGTAATGTAGTTATAACAACTATTGCCATTTTTAAAGTTTCTGTTGGCATATTTTTAGAAGCCTCTATAGCACTTGCACCTATACTAGATGCATTTTTAACTAAAAACTCCATAGATGTTTCTATTTTTATAAGCATATATTGAAGTGGTATTAAATTAGGATTTTCTATATATAACATAGCATTAAACCAGTCATTCCAGTAAGCTAGTGTTAAGAATAAACCTATTGTTGCAATACCAGGAATAGCAATTGGTAAAACTATTTTTATAAATAATTTTAATTCACTTGCTCCATCTATTCTTGCAGATTCTATAACAGCCTCTGGAACAGATGTTTTAAAAAATGTTCTAAGTATTATTATATTAAATGAACTTACACAAAGTGGTAAGATTAAAGCTAAAATACTATTTTTTAAATGTAAAAAGTTTACCATAACTAAATATGATGATACCATACCACCTGAAAATAACATTGGTATAAATATAAGTTTTGTAAAGAATTTTCTATATGTAAAACTTCTTCTTGATAAAGCATAAGCATAAGTAGACATTATTATAAGACCTAATAAAGTACCACTTATAGTAACAATAATACTAACACCATATGCCCTTAATATATCACTACCAGAAGATAAAATATGTTTGTAAGCTTCAAAACTCCATTCTTCTGGAATAAATCTATAACCATTTAATCTTAATGCTTCCTCACTAGTTAAGGAAATTATAACTACAAATATAAATGGAACAACACAAGCTAATGCTAATGCTAAAAACAATAAAGTTATAAGAATATTTACTGGTTTTGATACTCTATTAAACTTACTGTCTGAATCTATTTCTTCCATTTTTTTAGATTTTTTTACGACTTTAGTTGACACAAAATTTCCCTCCTATCTTAAAAGAATGCATTTTCATTATCTACTTTTCTAACAATACCATTAGTTACAAGTATTAAAACTAAACCTACTATAGATTGATATAAAGCTGCTGCTGAACTCATACCTATATTACCTAAGTTCATTAAAGCTCTATAAACATATGTATCTATAACATTTGTAACAGGATATAATGCACCAGAATCTTTTGGTAATTGATAGAATAAACCAAAATCTGACCTAAACATACCACCAACTGCATTAATAAACATTATTATAAGTACTGGTTTTAATAAAGGTATAGTTATACTTTTAATTTGTTGCCATTTAGTAGCACCATCAACAAGTGCTGCTTCATAATAACTTTTGTCTATACCACAAATAGATGCTAAATAAACAACTGTACCATAACCTACACCTTTCCATTGGCTCATAAATATAATTATAAATGGCCAATATTTAGCCTCTGTATACCAAGATATAGAATCCATACCTAAGTTTTGTCTTATACTGTTTATATAACCTTTATCTGGGCTTAAAAATGCATATAAACAATAACTAACTACTACCCAAGATAAGAAATAAGGTAAAAACATAGATGTCTGAAAGTATTTAGATAGTTTTTTGTTATGTAACTCTTTTAATAATATTGCTAAAGTTACAGGCAAAACTATACCTAACACTATGAAAACTATATTATATAAAATAGTATTTCGTGTTATGAGCCAAGCGTCGCTTGATGAAAATAAAAACTTAAAGTTATCTAACCCTACAAATGGGCTTTTAATTAAACTTTGTAAAAAGTTATCGTGTACTTGCCAACTTTTAAATGCTATTAAAACCCCAAACATTGGTAAATATGCAAATACTAAAAACCATATTGTACCTGGTAAAGTTAAAAGTAATAATTCTTTATTTCTATTTAAAGTTCTAAAAAAAGAATTATTATTTTTAGCTTTAGGGCTTTTTTCCTTTTTATTTTCCATTTTAGTTCCTCCTGCTAAATTTTATTAATAATTTTTTAACATTTTATTAATATTAAAGATAGCATAGTTATGTATTAATTAATAGTTGACTTTTTTTAGTTTTATTGTACAAATTTTATATAATTATAATATTTTTTAATATATCCTATATTTAAAAAAATATACACAATAAACTACATATTTTTTTGTATATTGTGTATATATTATTATTTTTTTAATTTTGTGCAATTTTACTATTAATAGTTTTGTAATTCTCTTAATGTTGCAGGAGTTACACCATAATATTTTTTAAATTTTCTATAAAAATAACTTGTATCTAGATAACCAACCTCTTTTGATATATCACTTATTTTTTTATTTGTATTTAATATTAAGTCTTTTGCAACAGAATTTCTTATTTTATTGAGATAATCTGAAAATTGTATCCCTATTTCTTTTGTAAATACTTGTCCAAGATAAGAAGTATTTACATTATATTCTAATGCTAACCCCTTTAAACTTAAATCTTTATTATAATTTTCATTTACACATTTTACTATTCTTCTTACAATAGGACTTAATTTTATATTTTCATCTACAATATGTTCAACTAAATATTGTAATTTATGTTTTAAATATTTTTTTATATCTTCTAAAGTTGTAAAATTTAAAACATTTATTATTGTACTACCTAAAACATCTACATCTTCATTATCTACTTTAAATTTTACTTTTAAATTATCATACAATATTAAAACCTTTGTAGCAAATTCATAAATATTTTGAGGTGTTAATTTGCTATTATTTAATATATCATCTATATAATTATTTATTCCTTCTTTATCATTATTTATTATTAATCTATTTATAGCATTTATTTCATTTTCAAAGTCTATGTCTATATAATTTAATAAATCTTCTTCTGTTAAACATTTATTAAAGCCTGAAATTAATACATTTTTCTTAACAATATTACTAACTTTAAAACTCTTACTTAATAAATTGACTTCATCTACAATTTTTCCAATAGATATTAAAACATCATAACCATATTTAACTCTTATATCTTGTAAAATTTCTTCATAAAAATTTTTTATTTCTATAATACTTGTTCCTTTTTCAAAACTATTTACAAGAATAAGATTTCCATAATCATCATATAAAACTTCTGTTTTTTCTATATTTTTAAAATTAATAGTTGTAAATCCCTCTTTTATTAATAATATACTTGTAACATATATACTATTTTCAAGATTAAATTTTATTTTTTCATTACTATCTATTAAATCTTGTTTTGTTGCAATATTGTTTAATATTCCTTTTAATATTGTGTCTTTTTTAAGATTAATCTTTTTACTACTTTTAGCCTCATCTAATTTTGCAACGATTTCTTTTAAATTTTTAGTAAGTTCTTCTTCATCAATAGGCTTTAAAATATATGCCTCAACTCCAATAGATATAGCAGCTTTTGCATAACTAAAATCTTCATAGCCACTAAGTATAATAAATTTAACATTTTCATCTATAGATTTTATTTCTGTTAATAAATCTATACCATTTATAAGGGGCATATTAATATCTGTTATAACTATATCTACTGGATTTTGTCTAAATTTATTTAATGCTTCTTTTCCATTTTCTGCTGTTTCTATAACTGTTATATTTAATTTTTCCCAATCAATAATATTTTTAAGACCTTCTGTTATAAGATTTTCATCATCTACAAGAATTGCCTTATACATAAGTTTAGCTCCTTCCCTATACATATGGTAATTTTATAGTTATTTTAGTACCTATACCTTCTTTACTTTCTAATTTTAATCCATAAATACTACCATATTTTATTTTTATCCTTTGATTTACATTTAATATACCTATAATTTGAGGGTCATTTTCTTCTTCTTTTATTTTTTGATTTAACATTTTAAGTTTTTCCTCTTCTATTCCTCTTCCATTATCCTCTATTGTAATAATAATAAATTCTTCTATATGTTTTATTTTTATTAATATTTTATTGTCATTATTTTCAAGTCTTATACCATGTACAAAATAATTTTCAATTAATGGTTGTAAAATAAATTTTATAACTTCTTTTTCCAATAAATCTTCTTCACATTCTACACTATAAATTATTTTATTTGCATATCTAAATTTATATAGTTCTAAAAATTTATCACAATATTCTAACTCACTTTTAATAGTTATTATATCTTTTTCTTTTAATTGACTTCTAAATAAATGAGCCAACATATAAATCATTCTAGCTACTTCTTTATCATTATTTATTATAGCTTTCATTCTTATAGATTCTAATGTATTATATAAAAAATGTGGATTTATACTACTTTGTAAAGTTTTCATTTCTGCATTTTTTTCATTTATTTTAGATATGTAATATTTATTGATATATTCTTCTAAATTATCACACATAATATTAAATTTACTACATATTATTGAAATTTCATCTTTTTCATTTTGTACATCATTAGGTATTCTTTTTAATTTATCATTAATATTTATATGTGTCATAGTATCTAAAATAGTATTTAATCTACTATTTAATTTTTTAAGACGTTTAAATATAAGTATTTCAGAAGCTATTAAGAAAATTATGTTTATAAGTATTATATAAACTATTAATTGTTTATCTTTTACAATAATTGGTGAATCTTCAACACTACTTAAAATAACTATATTATTTCCAAGTTCAGAAGTTGCTATATTATTTTGATGTGTATTTAAAACTTTTGTTATATCTAAAAAGTCAGTTTCTTTATCTAAATAAGTTTTTTTAGAATCATATAATATTAATCCATTTTGTTTTAACACTAAAACCCTAAAATATTCATCATAATTTCTTACAACTTTATCTATTTCAGATTTATTTAATTTAAAAATAGCAACTCCCTCTTTTTCTAAATTTAAAGGGTTGCTTATATTTCTAACATATAATATTTCTTCATATTCACTTTCTGTACTTTGTAAAAAATTTTGATTTATTTCTATATCTGAAACTTTTTTTTCTTTTATTTTATTTTGTCTATCAAACAAATATGAAGTATTATTATTATATGATACTAATTCTATACTTTCTATTAAGTTATTTCTAGAAAAACTTGTTCTTATTAAATATTCTATACCTTTATAATAACTATCATCACTTTCATAAAATTTATCTAGTTTATTTCTTAAATATGTATTTAAATCATTATTTAAAAAATATATCATATCATTTATAAGATTTCCATCACTATATAATTCAGTCATAAAAATACTTATAAAATTTTCCATATTATAAAATATTTCTGAAACATTATTTACCAATCTTCTATTTACTTGTTGGTTATAAGACATATCTTTTTGATGTATATTTTTAAATACAACAAAATTTATTAAAAAAATAAAGCTAAATATAACAACATTATAGCTTATCATTAATTTCTTATAAAAAATTGTTCTTTTTTTCATAATTTTTAGCCTTCCATAGAATATATAAAACAACATATATTATACACTTTATTTTTATAATTTACAATATTTTATATAAAATTTTACTTGAAATAAAATAAAAATTTAATTATAGTAAATATACAATAAGAAATATATTAAAAATAACACAAAAGAATTTATTGACTAATTAATTTTATAAGTATATAATAATAAAAAATTATTTATATAGAAAGGAATTAATCATGACAGAAAAAGAAAAATCACACGCTGGACTATTATATCAACCAAATGTACATGAACTAATTGAAGAAAGAAATATTAAAACTCAAAAACTATATGAATATAATAATATTAATCCATTAAATACTGAAGAAAGAGAAAAAATAATTAAAGATTTATTAGGAAAAGTAGGTAAAAACTGTATCATTGAACAACCTTTTTTCTGTACATATGGTTATAATATTTCTGTTGGGGATAATTTTTTCCTTAACACTAATTGTAAACTTATGGACGCTGGTAAAATTAATATTGGTGATAACGTTTTTATTGCTCCTAATGTATGTCTTGTAACAGAAGAACATGCTATGAATGTAGAAGAAAGAATTCAGGGTTTAGAATATGCTCACCCTGTTAATATTGGTAACAATGTATGGCTTTGTATAGGTGTTATTGTTTTACCTGGAGTAACTATTGGTGATAATTGTGTTATTGGAGCTGGCAGTGTTGTTACAAAAGATATTCCACCTAATAGTTTAGCTGTTGGTAACCCTTGTAAAGTAATTCGTTCTTTAAAATAATTAGAAAGTACTCAACAAAATATTAATCTTTTTTATCAACTATTCATACTACTAATAAAAAAGTAAAAGTCACTATATAGCTACAACTTTATAGTGACCAAATCTTTCAATATATATCACAATGATATTTCAAGTTAACATTATCATACAACATCAAACCTCAATGTAAAAATATAAAAATCCATACAATAATGCTTTATCATAAAATTTCTTTTTAATATTTAAAATAAAATTTTTTAAAATATCAATATTTTTCGTTCTATTTTTATAAGTTTCATAATTTAAAAATTTATAATCTTTATTTTTTATTTATATTATTCTAAACCATAAACTTCTACTTCATAAATTCTAGCAGCTGAATCAGAACCTTGAGTAGCTTTTAAAACTTTAAATCTTACATATCTTGCATTAACTGGTTTAAATGAATCAGATGTAATACCTAAAGTATTTCTTTCTACGTCTAATACTTTAGTAAAGTTAGTACCATCTTCACTTACTTCAAGCATATATTCTTCTGTGTTCATATCTGGACTTTCGCCACCTGCTTCTGCGTGATAAACATCTAATCTAGCAATTTGTTTAACTGCTCCTAAATCTATTGTAATATTATGTTTATCAGAACCAACTGCACACCATTTTTTAGATTTATCACCATCTACAGCAAATTTAGGTGCTTCATTATCATTAACAAAACTTGAAGCCTCTGTATTAGCATTTAAGGCAAAGTTTTGTAACCCATTAGCAGCTTTTGATGTAACAGTAATAAGTTCTTCTGCTACAAATTCATCTTCACCTTTAGCATTTTTAGCTTTTAATTTAACAGTATAAGTACCCTCTTTTTCATATTTAACAACTGGGTTTTCATCTGTACTAGTTTCTACATTAGCACCTTCAAAAGTCCATTCAAAACTTTCAGAAAGTTTATTGCTCATATTAGTAAATTCTATTTCTTCACCTGGTGCAATTAAAGTTTTAGATGCTTTAAACTTAGCTTTTGGAATTGTATTATCTGGCCAAGTTAATTTTGTAGATGCTTCTTTACCTCTAACATCATCTTTATTAACTGCCATAACAACAAATTCTGTTTCCATAGTTTCAGGTCCTCTTTGTAAACTATTTACAAAAAATCTAGTATTTAATGTAGAACCTAATAAAGATAAAGTACCATCTTCATTTTTTCTATAGATTTCATAAGCTTTTAAATCTTTGCTATCTATTGCTTCCCAAGATAAATTAACACCAGCTAAAGTATCTTCTTCTTCAAATAAGCTATCATCTATATTAACACTTGTAATATCTGTTACTACTGCTTTTTGTTTACTATCTTTAATAGATATTCCACCTAAATTAATAGTTGTATTTTTATCTTCATTAGATGAAATTTCATAAGAAATAGTTTTTATATTTTTATTAGCATATTCTGAAACATCATAATAAATTGGTTGCCAAGCTTCATTTAAAGTTTTATCTCCTTTAATAACTACTTCTTCTTCACTATCATGGAAAGTTAATTTTAAATCTAATTGTACTCCCCTATCTCCTTTAGCATAAGTTAAAAACTCTGTATTTTCTTCTATTTTTAAATCTGCACTAAACAATTTAATAGTAGATATAGTATTGGCTTTTAAATCACCTAAAAGTTTAATAGAGTTACCACCATAATAAGCATTAGCATAATCTATACTAGCTTTAATATTATTGCCATTTTGGTCTATTATCCATCTATATGTTGGCATAACATCTGCTAAGCTTCTATTATTCCAGTCTAAAGAAGAAACTTTTTCACCATCTATAAAATAGTTATAACCATTACCCATATTAAAATTAGTGTTAAATGGCATACTATTTACTACTGTTTTTTCTGTGATATATTTAGACATACCTCTCCATTGTGTACCAGTAGCTTGACTATCTTTAGAAGGGTCTGCAAATTCATTTACATACATAGCAGCCTCTTTACTTTGGAATTGGTCTACATCACCATTAGAAGAACTAAATGTCCAGTTTGGAGCATAAAGTCCTATAGATGTTTGTGTATCTGTACCATTTTCTAATAATTCCCATTTAATAGGTGTTGCTGTACCATTAGCTTGAACATCTATACCTGCATATAAGTCTTTACTATTAACATTTAAACTTTTAGCATATTCATTAGATTTTTTAAGTAACTGTTCAGAGGCTAATTTGTCAGTTGTCCACCAAAAATTTAAAAACATAGTATCAGCAAGTTTATTTCCACTAGCATCTATCATAAAATCTTTATTTTTTTCATTAAATGCATTTTGCCAATCTAATTTTCCTTCAACTGTCATAGCATCATACCACATAAGCTCAAGATTTTCTCCAGCTTTTTGTTTATATTGTGCTACAAACTCTTGAAAAAGTTTGGCATATTCTTCTGGTTTCATAGTTGTACTTTCTGTTGGGTCTGTTTCTTGATTTATAAACCAACCATCAAAACCAAATTCATTTGCAACTTCTATAAGTTTATCAACCATAATAAAGTTACCTTGTTCATCTTTTTGTAAAACTTGGTCTAACCATTCAATTTTTCCTCCATATTCTAAAGGTGGGAAAAATATTGTACCTAAAACAGGAACACCATTTTTATGTGCTGAATCTGTAACATCTGGGCTAGGTGGTACTATAATACCTTCACCAGCAGAACCACCCCAATAAACAAGTTTATCTAAATATTGCCAATAAGAAAATGTATTTACATTAAAATTATTGCTCCCATGTGGTATATTACCACTTGTATTATTATTCATAATAGATATAGCTAATAAATTTGTATCTTTATTTTGAGTAGAGTTTACAGGGTAAATTCTATCTTTACTTACTCTATCTTTTAAAGGTATCATACTTTTATTATATAATGCTTCTTTTTTAATATCTGCTTCTAAAATCTGTTCTGGTATCCAAGCAGGTGTAACAGGAGCATTAGGCATTTTAAAATCAACACCTTCTTCTGTTATAGTATACTTTCTTTCTGCTGTAGTTTGATTTCCTACAATATTTGTTGATGAACCATTTGAACAACCCACTAAAGATGATGAAGCTATAAATATTGTTGCTATAGCTAATGCTGTAGCTTTTTTAAGATGTAAATTATATTTCATTTTTCCCTCCAAAGCGTATATAGTAATATTAAACAAATTTATTTTATTTTTTTTATATATTTAATATAAAAATACCAACTTTTTTAATATATGTCAATAAAAAATTATACATTTTTTAAAATATACTATAAAAATTACAATAAATATATAATTAATTCAATATATATATTTATATATGTAAATTATTTATATTTTATTGAAATTTTTTGTCTATCATTTTAAAATATTTGTCTTTACAGTATGTTATAATTAAATTATAATATGTTTATAAATATTGTTTTAGGAGTGTGATTAAATGAAGTACATAGGGGTAGACTTAGGTGGTACAAATATAGTTGTTGGTATCACTGATAGTGAAGGTAACATTTTAAAATCTTATACTAGACCAACTATGACTACTAGAAAAACTGAAGAAATATTTGATGATATTATTGATATGTGTCAAATATTAATAGAAGAATTTAATCTTGATTTATCTTCTTTAAAAGGTATAGGTATGGGTATACCTGGTGAAGTTGATAGCAAAAAAGGTATTATAAATTATTCTAATAATATACCTATGAAAGACTTCCATGTTAAAGACTATATGCAAAATTTATGTAAAAAAGTAAATATGGATATACCTTTCTTCTTTGCAAATGATGCTGATTGTGCTGCACTTGGTGAACTTGTTGCAGGTGCTGGTAAAGGTCATAGTGACTTAATTATTCTTACATTAGGTACTGGTGTTGGTGGTGGTATTATCATTGACAACAAAATATACTCTGGTTTTTATGCTGGTGGTGCTGAACTTGGTCATCAAACAATTGTACATAATGGAGAACTTTGTACTTGTGGAAATAAAGGTTGTTTAGAAGCATATGCTTCTGCTACTGCTCTTATTAGAGATGCTAAAAAAGCTGCTAGTGAAAACCCTTCTTCACTTTTAAACAATTTAGCAGAAAATAACCTTGATAATATGACTGCTAAAATAGTTTTTGATGCTAAAGACCAACACGATGCTATTGCAACAAAATTAGTTGATGATTATATTGAATATTTAGCAGTTGGTGTTGCTAACCTTGTTAATATATTTAAACCAGAAATATTACTTCTTAGTGGTGGTATTTCTAAACAAGAAGAAAAATTAACAATACCTTTAAAAGAAAAAGTTGTGTCAAAAGTTTTTGGTAATGACTTAAAAACTAAAATTGATATAGCTACACTTGGCAATGATGCTGGATTAATTGGAGCAGCTATGCTTTCAAGATAACAATAAAAATTTAACTTATAGGAGAACTACTTATGAAAAAACAATTACCACAATCTATGGAAAACTTATTAAAAGACGTTTATGAAAAATTAGGCAATGACGAAAAATTAAAAACTATGTTTGAAAATTGCTATACTAATACATTAGATACTACTGTTAAAAAAATGGATGATGGTACTACTTATGTAATTACTGGTGATATACCTGCTATGTGGTTAAGAGATTCAGTATGTCAATTAAGACCATATTATTTTTTAGCTGAAAAAGATGAAGAAATAGCTAACCTTATTGAAGGTTTAGTAAAACGTCAAATGAAATATATTTTATTAGACCCTTATGCTAATGCATTTAATGAAGCTGACAATGGTAGCTGTTGGGAAAAAGATATTACAGAAATGTCTGGTTGGATTTGGGAAAGAAAATATGAAATAGATTCTCTTTGTTTCCCACTTCAAATGGCTTATCTTCTTTGGAAAAATACTGGCAAAACTTCTCATTTTGATGATACATTTAAAGAAGCTGCTTACAAAATTATTGAAGTTTGGAGAACAGAACAAAATCACGAAGAAAATTCTACTTACTCTTTCATAAGAAAAGATTGCTATTATACAGATACTCTTTCAAGAGATGGTAAAGGTGCTTTAGTTAAATCTAATATTGGTTTAACTTGGTCAGGTTTTAGACCTAGTGATGATGCTTGTCAATATGGTTATTTAATACCTTCTAATATGTTTGCAGTTGTAGTATTAAAATACTTAAATGAAATTTCTTTAGAAGTTCTTAAAGATGAAAAATTAGCAGAAGAAAGTATTAAACTTGCTAAAGAAATTGAAGATGCTATCGAAACTTATGGTGTTATTGAACATTACAAATATGGTAGAATGTATGCTTATGAAGTAGATGGTTTTGGTCAATACAACCTTATGGATGATGCTAACTTACCTAGCTTACTTTCTATCCCATATATTGGTTATAGAGATGAAAATGATGAAACTTACAAAAATACAAGAAACTTCATTTTAGGTAATGGTAACCCTTACTACTATGAAGGTGAAAAAGCTAAAGGTATTGGTAGCCCTCACACTCCTATTAACTATATTTGGCATATTTCTTTAGCTATGCAAGGTTTAACAAGCAGTGATAAAGAATACAAAAAACAAATTATTGACTTAATGAAAGCTACTGATGGTAATACAAACTTAATGCACGAAGGTTTCAATGTAGATAATCCAGAAGAATTTACTAGAGAATGGTTCTCTTGGGCAAATGCTATGTTCTGTGAATTAGTTTTAGATTATTGTGGTTATACAGTAAAAAGAAAATAAGACTTAAATATTAAACTAAATACATCTTAAACTATTGTTTAAGATGTATTTTTTATATAAGGAGAATAATTCATGAAAAAGATTGTTATTGTTTCACAAACTAATATAGGTATGAAATCATCCACATTTGGATTTGATGGTTCAATAAATCCTTTTAAAAAATCTTTATCTAAACAATTAAAAGAAAACTTAAATGAATATTTTAAAAATAATAATATTGAATATATTACAGAAGTGGAAAACTATGAAACATTAGAAAATATTATAAAAAATGGTGCTTATAAAATTTTAATTTCACCTTATTTAAAAGGTGCTATTGATTTAAGTAATTTAGATAAAAATACATATTATATTTTAAATGAAGATGAATTTTTACATAGTAAAATTGATAATATTTTAACTTTTTTATAATTCTTGATTAATAAAAAAAGGAATATATTTAAATTAAATAAAAACAGTAAAATTTTAATAGAAAATATAAGTATACTTATTGACGTAATATATCCTGTTCTTTAGTCTTTCTTTTTACCAACAGATAAACTATATTTAATTTTATTACCTATAATTTATGGTTTAACATTTAGTATATTAATACTTATTATAAAAAGTTTAACAAAATATAAATTATCATTTTCAGTAAAAATAAGACATAGATTTTATCTATGTCTTATTTTTTAAACACCTGTTTAAAAACAGATATTTTTATATCTTTAAAATAATCAAATAAAAATAATTTTTCATTTTAATTTAATATAACCTTTTTATCTTCTAAAAATATTTAATCTTTTTATTAAAGTAAATTTTTTATTATAAATTAAAAGTCCTTTATAATTATAATTTATTATTTTAAAAAAATATATATCATTAACATTTGTATTTATGTATTTATATCTTATCTTAAATTACATATCTTCATCTAAAAGCTCCAACTCTAAAGCATCTTCTTCATTAAAATCTGCTTTAAATTCTGTATCTTCCATAGCCATTTCTACTTCATCATCATTAATAGGATTAACCTCTGTATTAGCTATACTTTCTTTTATTTCATCTAATTCTGGCATTTCATAATGTTTTCTAACAGCATTTTCAATAGTTCTTAATAAATGTGGATTTTCTAAAAGGAATTTTTTAGCATTTTCTCTACCTTGACCAAGTCTAGTTTCTTCATAAGAATACCAAGCACCACCTTTAGTAATAATACCAAGTTCTGCACCTAAATCTAAAACGTCCCCTACATGTGAAATACCTTGACCATAAATAATGTCAAATTCTGCTGTTTTAAATGGTGGAGCAATCTTATTTTTAGCAATTTTTGCTTTTGTTCTAGCACCAATTATATCAGCCCCATTTTTAATAGGTTCACCTTTTCTTATATCAATTCTAACACTTGCATAAAATTTTAATGCACGACCACCAGTAGTAGTTTCTGGGCTACCATAAGAAATGCCTATTTTTTCTCTAAGTTGGTTAATAAATACAACTATACATTTACTTTTAGCAGTAATAGCAGTAAGTTTTCTAAGAGCTTGGCTCATTAATCTAGCTTGTACCCCCATATGAGAGTCACCCATTTCACCATCTATTTCAGATTTAGGTACTAAAGCAGCAACAGAGTCTACTATAATAATATCTATTGCACCAGAACGAACCATAGTTTCAGTAATATCAAGAGCTTGTTCACCATCATCTGGTTGTGATATGTAAAGCTCATCTATATTAACACCTATTTTTTGAGCATAAACGGGGTCAAGGGCATGTTCAGCATCCACAAACCCTGCTATACCACCAGCTTTTTGTATTTCTGCTACCATATGTAAAGCCACAGTGGTTTTACCACTAGATTCTGGCCCAAATATTTCTATAATTCTTCCTTTTGGTACACCACCTGCACCAAGAGCAACATCTAAACTTAAAGAACCTGTTGGAACAACTTCAACTGTTTTATGTGCAGTTTCACCAAGTTTCATAACAGCACCTTTACCAAATTGTTTTTCAATTTGAGCAAGAGCATTTTTTAAAGCAGTTTCTTTGCCTTTTGCTATATTGTCCATAACGCTATCTTTAGATTTCTTATCCGCCATTTTTAATATCTCCTTTATTTTATATTAATTTTAATAAATTACTAAAACATATATTAACAGTTTTTTCTCTTATTTTTAGTCTATCCCCTTGTAGCATAAGTTTTTTACAAACTGTTTCTTTGCCTTTTATAGATATTGCAATATATACTAATCCTACTGGTTTATCCTCTGTTTCACCTGTTGGACCTGCTATACCAGTAGTAGATATACCTATTGTAGTATTAGATTTTTCTCTTATACCTTCAGCCATTTGTATAGCTACTTGTTCACTAACAGCACCATATTTTTCTAAATCTTCTTTCCAAACATTGAGTTCATAAACTTTACTTTCATTAGAATAAGATATAACACCATTTAAAAATACTTTAGATGCTGATGGTACATCTATTATATTAGAAGCTAAAAGCCCACCTGTGCAAGATTCAGCAGTAGATATAGTCATATTATTTTTTATAAGTTTATCAACAACTGCCCCTTGTAATGTTTGTTCATCTTCACCATATATATACTCATTAAAAATATTATATAATTTCTCAACAGTTGGCTTTAAAAGTTCTTTAGCCTCTTCTTTTGTTTTTCCACTTGCTGTAACTCTAAAACGTACTTCATTATTACCAGCATATGGAGCTATTGTTGGGTTTTGTGATGAAAGCATTAAATCTTTTATTATTTCACAAGCATTACTTTCACCTATACCACATAATTTTAAATTTTTAGAAACTAAAACTTTACTTGTATATTGTTGTAAAATAGGTTTAACTTGTTTTTCAAACATAGGTATACATTCTTTAGGTGGACCAGGAAGTATAACAGCTATTTTATTATTTTCTTGTATAATACAACCAGATGCAGTACCATTTTCATTTACTAAAACTATTGAACCTTCTGGCATATCCACCTGTTTTAAGTTAGACTTTGGCATATAGTCATTTTTATAATATGATTTTAAATTTTCTAAACTTTCTTTATCTGTTACTAGATTTTTATTAAAATATTTAGCAAAAGTTTCTTTTGTTAAATCATCATCTGTAGGTCCTAACCCTCCTGTTGATATTATTATATCTGCTCTTTTATAAGCAATATCAATAGCATCTAAAAGCCTTTTTTCATTATCACCAACTGAAGTTTTATAAAAAACATCTATACCTATATTAGCAAGTTCTGTTGCTATATATTTTGCATTAGTATCTAATATTTCACCTAATAAAATCTCTGTACCAACAGAAAAAATTTCTGCTTTCACAATACCACCTCTTTTAATATTTTAATATATAAATGTTAGTTTTAACCTTTTAACATTTTTTTAAACTCATCTAATAAAATCGGCTTACTAAAATAATATCCTTGTAAATAATCAATACCAATTTGGCTCATTATCTCAAATTGTTCTTTTGTTTCAACACCTTCTATAACTACTTCCATACCTAATAAATGTGCAAGTTCTTTTATTTGTTCGATAATTTCAAAATCTAGTTTTTGGTTTTCTTTTAAAAATGTTCTATCTATTTTTAAAATATCTAATTTATAAGTTCTTAAATAACTAAATGATGAATAACCTGTTCCAAAATCATCTAAAGCTATTTGTATACCAAGATTTCTAATATTATTTATATTTTCTAAAACATATTGCCTTTTATCTAAAAGTACAGTTTCAGTTATTTCAAGACATAATAAACTATAATCTATATTATACTTATCTATAATATTTTTAACTTTACTAGAAAAATCTTTTAACATTAATTGTAAAGGTGATATATTTATACCTATTTGAATTTTATTTTCATTTGTTATAAGTTCTTGCATATCTTGACATACTTTTTCAATTATCCAATAACCAACTGTTATAATTTGTCTTGTTTCTTCTAAATGCTTAATAAATTTATCTGGTGGTACAAAGCCAAATTTTCTATTATTCCAACGTATTAAAGTTTCTGCTTTTAATATTTTATAATTTTTATCTACTATTGGTTGATAATTTAAATAAAACTCATTATATTCTAATGCATATTTTAACTCTTGTTTTATTTTCTCACTATATAATAAACTTTCATACATACTTTCATCAAAAAATGCAAGTTTCCTATTAACAAAATTTTTCTTATTTATATACATCATAAAATCACTTTTACTAATTAATTCTTCAAATGTTTGACCATCTTTAGGATATATTGCAACACCTGAAGAAAATCCTATATCTGTTATAAGTTCTTCATTTATCTTAATAGGGTTTGAAAATGCTTTAACTAATTTTTCATTATAAAAACTTAATAATTCATCATTATCTATATAATTTTTGTAAACTATAATAAATTCATCACCAGAATATCTAGTTATAATTCCTTTTTCTGAAATTAAGTCTTTTATCATATTACTAAATTTAATTAAATACTCATCCCCAACTGTATGACCAAAAACATCATTTATATATTTAAACTTGTTAAGGTCTATAAAAATAAGTGCAAACTCTTGATTGTTATTTATAAGTTCTTGGCAAATGTACTCTAATTTTTTTCTATTTGGTAAGTCTGTTAGTTCATCATAATAAATAAGTTCTTGTATTTTATCATCAAATGATTTATTTAATGTATCAGCTAAAATTTCTAATTGTCTAAACTCATTTTTACCTTGTAAAAAATAACTATTATTATTTAGTTTATCTAATATAGATTTTAATTTATTTATAGACATTAATGCTGAACTAAAACATACTCTAATAGCAATAAATAAAAATATCGCTATAGCTATCCCAACTAGTAATAATACTATTCTCATTTTTTGTAAAGAAGTTTCTGTTATAGAACCATTAACTAATGAAGATTTATCAAACCTAAAAACTAAATATTCCCCATTATTTAATATATCTTCATTTACATAAATATTTTCATTTGTATTTTCTGATTTAAGTTTTTCAACATTTGTATTTTCTGGATATATTTCAGTTTTTAAAATACCTGCATAAAAAGAACTATCTATGTAATTTAATAAATCATTAATATATATATCTAATACAGCTGTTCCTACTGGTTTAAAATATTTTGAAACATCTTCATCATCATACATTAAAGATACTACAGATATAGTTTCTTTTCCTGTACTATAATCCCTATGTTTCTGTGTTATTTTAGAATTTTTATTATGAGAATCAAAAAATTTACTATCATACCAAGGTCTAGTTGTTATATCAAATCCCTTTTTTTCCCTACCTTTAGAAAATAAATATTTATCTTCCAAATCAATTATATTTATTGTATCTGCAAAACTTATAGAATCTAATATTTTTTCTATATCTTTAACTTGATCTAATACTTCTTTTCTTTCAGATTGAATATTTTCTAAATCTTTATTACCATTTTTAAAATATTCCATTATAACTTCATTTTCTGCTAAATATTCATTAGCAGATTTTAATAGTAATATATCATTTTTTACCTTTTCAGAAATTTGTTTATAATATACATCACAAACTAATTTCATATTAGATTTAAATATAGATTCTATCATTATATTACAGAAAAAGTAAAATATAAATGTAAAAATTATAGAAACTAATATTAATTTTAAATATGTTCTATTAAAAACATTCATAATAACTATAGTCTCCTTTACATTATCCTTTTAAAACATCTTTATTTTTTATAACATATTCTATTAAAGAATAAATTGTTAAAAATACAGATATTACTATTAAAAAAATACTTATATATGTAAATATTATATTATTAATATTTAATAATAAAAATATTATCATAAACATTTGAAAAATAGTTTTTAATTTTCCAGAATTCCCAGCTGCTATAACTACATTTTTTTCCATAGCAATTGTTCTAAATCCTGTCATAAAAAATTCTCTAGCTATTATTATTATTACAACCCAAGCTTTTAAAGGAACTATAGCATCTTCCATAGATATTAAAGCTATCATAGTTGATGTAACTAAAAGTTTATCTGCTAAAGGGTCCATAAACTTTCCAAAATTTGTTATTAAATTATGTTTTCTTGCTATATGCCCATCTAAAGCATCTGTTAAAGATGATATAATAAATATAGCTGTTGCTATGTAACGTCTTATTTGTATATCAAGTGGTATAAAATCAAATAATATAAATACTAATAAAAATGGTATTAATATTATTCTAAAAATAGTTAATTTATTAGGTAAATTCATATTATTGCCTCCTATTTATTTACAATTGTAATTCTCCTATTAGGTCATATTCATATGCATCTGTAATTTTTATATTATAAAAATCACCTGCTATAAGTTCCATATCTTCTGGTGCTTTAAAAAATACAAAACCATCTATTTCATAGCAATCTCTATAACTTCTACTACAATAAACATTATCTTCACCTTCTATTTTTCCTTCTACAATGACTTCTAATGTTTTACCAATAAATTTTCTACATATATCTGAAGAAATATCTTTTTGTAATAACATAAGTTTTTCTTTTCTTTCTTCTTTTAATTCTTCATCTATTTGATTATCCATATTGTAAGCTGGAGTTCCTTCTTCCCTAGAATATGTAAATATACCTAATCTATCAAATTTCATTTTCTCTGTAAAATCATAAAGATTATTAAATGCTTCTTCTGTTTCATTAGGAAATCCAACAATAAAAGTAGTTCTTATACAAATATCTGGCATTTTTTCCCTTAATTTATTTATAGTTTCTTCAAGTTTTTCTCTTGTACTTATTCTACCCATAAGCTTTAATATTTTATCATCTGCGTGTTGTATAGGCATATCTATATATTTACAAACTTTATCATTATTAGCCATTTCTTCTATAAGTGCATTATCTATATGTTCTGGATAACAATATAAAATTCTTATCCATTTTATATCTTCTATTTCAGAAAGTTTTCTTAAAAGCTCTGGTAATTTCTTTTCACCATATAAATCTGTACCATATAAAGAAGAATCTTGAGCTACAAGTATAATTTCTTTAACATCTTGACTTGCTAAAAGTTTTGCTTCTTCTATAAGACTTTCAATAGTACGACTTCTAAATTTACCTCTTATTGATGGTATAGTACAATATGTACACTTTTTATCACAACCTTCTGCAATTTTAAGATATGCAAATCCACCAGTTGTAGTAACTACTCTTTTAAGTGAATTTTTTTCATCTAAAGGTTTATTATTATCTGTTATAAGCTGTACTTTTTTATGTCCTTGTAATATTTCTTTTATAACATTACCTATACTTTCAAAATCACCAGTACCTACTACTGCATCAACTTCTGGCAAATTTTCAAAAATTTCTTCTCTATAACGTTGTGCCATACAACCTGTAACTATTATTCCTTTACAGTTACCAGTTTCTTTATAGTCTGCAACTCTCAATATATTTTCTATACCTTCTTCACTTGCATCTATTTTAAATCCACAACTATTTATTATAATTATATCTGCTTTTTCTTCTTGTTCTGTTACTATGTAACCTTCTTCTTTTATAAGTCCAAGCATTATTTCACTATCCATAAGGTTTTTGTCACAACCTAATGATACAAAAGCTATTTTAACTCTGTTTTCCAATTTCATTCTCCTTTAAACTAAATTATTTTGTATTTTATATGCTGTTAAACAATTTTTCATAAGCATAGTAATAGTCATAGGTCCAACTCCACCTGGAACAGGTGTTATAAGACTAGCTTTTTCACTACAACTAAAATCTATATCACCACATAGTTTTCCATTATCCCTATTCATACCTACATCTATAAGTATAACATTGTCTTTTATCATATGAGGTTTTAAAAAGTTTGCAACGCCTATAGCTACTATAATAATATCTGCTTGTTTTGTTAAATATTCTAAATTTTTAGTTTTTGTATGTGCTGTTGTGACAGTTGCATCTTCATTTAAAAGCATCATAGACAATGGTCTGCCTACTATATTACTTCTACCTATAACAAGTGCATTTTTACCCTTTATTTTTACATCATATCTTTTTAAAAGTTCTATACAACCTGAAGGTGTACAAGATTTCAATATTGCATTATTAGTAGATAACATACCTATATTATAAGGGTGAAATCCATCTACATCTTTTAAAGGGTCTATTTTTAAAAGTACATTTTTTTCATTTATATGACTTGGTAAAGGTAATTGAACTAATATACCATTTACATCACTATCATTATTTAATTTTTCTATTAAATTTAAAAGCTCTTGCTCTGTTATATTAGTATTTAAAAAATATGTATCACTTTTTATTCCTACATATTCACAAGCTTTATTTTTATTTTTCACATATATATGACTTGCATCATCATCACCTACTATAACAACAGCAAGACAAGGCTTTTTACCTTGAATTTTACTAATTTTTTCTTTAATTTCATCTTTAATTATTTTAGCTATTTCTGTACCATTTATTATATTATTCATAATTTACCTTTCTAAGTTTTTTATTTTTTTAATAGCTTAATTTATTATATAATTAATAATATTCTTTGTCAAATAAATTAAAAATATTTTTATAATGGTTAACATTTTGTTAATATTTACATAAATGAAAAAATTTTTTTATAATTTTATTACAATTTTAATATATGTGTTATAATAATGTTATAAAAATATTTGGAGGTGTTTTTATGGATAAAACTATATATTTTGGTGGAGATATAATGACTTTAGAAGATAATCTTTATATTGAAAGTTTATTAGTAGAAAATGGTATTATAAAAGAAATTGATACATTTGACAATCTTATAAAAAAATATAAAGATACTAAACTTTTTAATTTAAATGGTGCTACTATGTTACCAGCTTTTATTGACCCTCATAGTCATTTATCTGGTTTAGGACTAACTACAAAATTTGCAAAATTACAAGATGCTAAAAGTTTTGAAGATATAAAAAATATTATTTTAAAATTTGCAAAAGATAATAACATACCTAAAAATGAATGGATTATTGGCTTTGGATATGACCATAACAATTTAAAAGAAAAAATTCACCCTGATAAATTTGTATTAGATAGTATAGGTATAGAAAATCCTATTTTATTAACTCATACTTCTGGACATATGGGAATAGTTAATCAAAAAGCCCTTGATTTATTTAATATAAATGAAAATACTAAAGACCAACCAGGAGGTAAAATAGGACGCGTTAAAAATAGTAATGAACCTAATGGTTATTTAGAAGAAAATGAATTTATATCCAAATGTGCAACTGTTTATAATCCTACACAAAACGATATTAAAGAAATGATAAATAAAGCTCAAAATATTTATGCAAGTTATGGTATAACTACTGCTCAAGAAGGACTTTTAACACCTAAAGAACTTAGTATGTTACAGTGTGGTGATAATATTATTGATAAAATAGGTTATGTTGATATAAAAAATTATCCTAACTTATTACAAGAACAAAAACGTTATTTTAAACAATATGATAATGGTATAAAACTTTTAGGTTATAAAGCATTTTTAGATGGTAGCCCACAAGGTAAAACAGCTTGGCTTACAAAACCTTATGAAAATGAAAAAGATTATAAAGGTTATCCTATATATGAAGATAAAGAATTAATTAACTTTTTTAAAAAAGCACTTATAGAAAATGTTCAAATATTAGTACATTGTAATGGTGATGCTGCTTGTGAACAATTTATAAGATGTTATAAACAAGCTAAAGAAGAAACTAATTCTAATAATAATATTAGACCTGTTATGATACACGCTCAATTACTTAGAAAAGATTTATTACCTTTAATAAGAAAACTTAATATAATACCATCATATTTTGTAGCTCATACTTATTATTGGGGTGATATTCATATAAAAAATTTAGGTGAAAGAGCATACAATATAAGCCCTTTAAATTCTTCTAAAAAACTTGATATAATTTACACATTACACCAAGATACACCTGTTATTATGCCTAATATGATAGAAACTATATGGTGTGCTACAAATCGTATTACTAAAGATGGTATTTCTATTGGTAAAGATGAAATAGTTGAACCTATTGACGCTATTAAAGCTATTACAATTAATGCAAGTTATCAATATTTTGAAGAAGATATTAAAGGCTCAATAAAAATAGGTAAACAAGCTAATTTTGTTATATTGTCAAAAAATCCTTTAAAAATACCTACAAATGAAATTAAAAATATAGAAGTTTTAAAAACTATAAAACTAGATAAAGTTATTTTTGAAAAATAAATTATAATAAAAACTAGTAGAGGCTAAAATTAGCCTCTATTAGTTTTTATTACCTCTATAACATAAATTTTTATATTATCACCTAAATTTTTTAGTAATATCTAATACACTTATTTTATTAAATGGTTTTTCATATAGTAAACTCTTTAAACTTTCACATAAAATATTTTTTTGTAATGATAGAATTACTCATAAAAATCTCTCTAAAATAATTTTAATTAATTCATATTAATAACAATTATAAATAAATTATATCATAACTTTATTTATATGTAAAATATTGACGTAAAGCTAAAATATGTTATAATTATTTAAAATAGTAATTTCTTTAATTTTAGGAGATATAAAAAATGTCTGTTTATGAAAATTTTGCACAAGTATATGATACTTTTATGGAAAATATACCTTATAATGATTGGCTTGAATATATAGAAAAAATATGGGACAAATTTAATTTAAAACCAAAATTAATAGCCGATCTAGGTTGTGGCACTGGTAATATAACTATTCCACTTGCTAAAAAAGGTTATGAACTAATAGGTATAGATGCATCTTATCAAATGCTTGCAAAAGCAAGAGAAAAATCGGCAAAAGAAAATGTAAATATATTATATTTAGAACAAGATATGCGTGAATTTGAACTATATGGTACAGTAGATTGTATAGTTAGTATGTGTGATAGTATAAACTATATATTAGAAGAAGATGAACTATTGCAAGTTTTCAAATGGGTAAATAACTATTTAGAACCTAAAGGACTTTTTATTTTTGATATAAATACAATATATAAATTTGAAAATATTTTGGGATATAACAGTTTTTCTCAAACTACTGAAAATTCTGCATATACATTAGAAAATTATTTTGATAATGAAGAAATGATAAATGAATTTTACACAAACTTTTTTATAGAAGATGAAGAAACTGGGCTTTATCATAGATTTGAAGAAATTCATTATGAAAAGGCTTATACAATAGAAAAAATAAAAGAGCTTATAGAAAAGTCGGGGCTAACTCTTTTAGGGGTTTATGATGAACTTACTTTTAATGAACCTAAAGAAGATAGTCAAAGAGTATTTTTTGTAGCTTGTGAAAATGGAAAATAATTAAATATAAAGGAGATAAAAATGGATTATATTTTAAGAGCAACTGCTGGAGATGGAAGTGTTAGAGTATTTATAGCTAATACAAAAGAAACTGTACAACAAGCATTTTTACATCATAAAACATCACCTGTTATGTCTGCTGCATTAGGTAGAGCATTAACAGCTGTATCTATTATGGGTAGTATGTTAAAGGCAGATGATGATTTAGTTACTATAAGAATAAATGGTGATGGTCCAGGTAAAGGCTTAATTGTTACAGGGGATAGTAAAGCAAGAGTTAAAGGTTATCCTTTTAACCCTATTGTAGATATACCTTTAAAACCTAATGGTAAATTAGATGTACAAGGGGCTTTAGGTGAAGGTAGCCTTACTATTATAAAAGATATGGGACTTAAAGAACCTTATGTTGGACAAATTCCACTTGTATCGGGGGAAATAGCAGAAGATTTAACTTATTATTTTGCAAAATCTGAACAAACACCTTCAGCTGTTAGTTTAGGTGTATTAGTAGATATAGACTACTCTATAAAACAAGCTGGTGGATTTATAATACAAGTTATGCCAAATGCTGATGAAAATATAATAAGTAGTTTAGAAAATAAACTTGCTACTATGAAATCCTTTACTACTCTTTTAGAAGAAGGCAACACAATAGAAAATATACTTGATATGCTTTTAGGTGAATTTGGTGTTAATATACTTGATAAAATACCAGTAGAATTTTATTGTAATTGTTCTAAGAAAAAAGTAGAAAAAGCATTAATAAGTATAGGTAAAGAAGAATTACAAAATATAATTGAAGAAGATAAAAAAGCAACTTTACATTGTCATTTTTGTAATAAAGACTATGAATTTAATGAACAAGATTTAGTTAATCTTTTAAATGAATGTACAAAATAATATTATATATGGCTGTAGACTTTGTCTACAGCCTTAATTTTATTATAAATTACTTTTTATATTAAAAACCTTTAATAAATTAGGGTTTATAAATATCATATTCTTATTTAATTCTAATGCATAATCTATAGTATTTTTTGTACCACTAGTTGAATATTTTTCATCATATACAGCAATAATAACGCTAGAATGGTCTACAAGAAATTTATTTCTTTTAAAATAACAATTAGCATCATATTCTTTTTGTAGAAGTAATGCTTTATCACAATTTTTAATAATATAATTAAATCTTATTTTATAATCTTCTGCCCATCTTTCAGACTGATTTTTAAAAGGCATTATACAATATAACTCAATATCATTAAATTTTCTTTTTAAATCTAAAACTATTTCAGCACACCACATATCAACACCCATAGCACAACCAGTAAGAAAAACTTTATAACCAGATAAATATAAATTTTCTATTTCATTAATTAATAAAGATTTTAATTTTATACAATCAACATTATTTTCATTATAACCAAATGAAAACTTGCTTGGTCTGTGTCCAGTAAAAGAAACATTTTTCCTCATATTAAAACTCCTTAAAAAAATATATATAATTTATACATAACATATTTTAACATTATATAATTTAAAAGTCTATATTAAAAGATAATATATGTAATAATATTATATTAAAATATAGGAGGTTTATATGGAATTAAGAATATTAGAAATTTTAGAAAGTAAAAATAAAACTAAATATTGGTTATATAAACAACTTGGTATGAGCTATCAAAATTTTAATAAAATGGTAAGTAATCAAACAAAATCTATACGTTTTGAAATATTAGAGGCTTTATGTCAAATATTAGAATGTACTCCAAACGAAATATTTAAGTATGATAAAACTATTTTAAATAAAAAATAAAAATATGCAAAAAATAAGACAAGATATAAATATAGGTAAAAATATAAAAAGATTAAGAAACTTGAATAAATTAACTCAAGAACAAGTAACTATAAAACTACAATTACAAGGTATTGACATTTCAAGAAGTATTTACTCACAAATAGAATTAGGTACTTATAATATAAAAGTTTCTGAACTTATAGGTCTTAAAAATATCTTTAATGTGGATTTTAATTCTTTTTTTGAAAATCTTGAGTAACTTATACAATCATAAAAAATATATAAGTAAAATTTTTATTAATAATATTAATAAATTATTGACAAATAAATAATTTAATTCTTTTATGTATTTATTATCAATTAATATTATAAAAGATTGTATTTAAAAAAAGATTATGATATTATAATAATATAAAAATACTTATATGTAGCACGGAGTAAAACTATGAATATAAATAGAAATTATAAAGATAGTGTTTTTATTAAATTATTTTCAAATAAAAAGGAAATAATAAAATTATATAATGCTATAAAAGGTACTAAATACAATGTAAATAAAACAGATATAGATATAATAACATTAGAAAATGTTCTTTATATGGAACGAAATAATGATTTATGTTTTACAATAGATGATAAATTTGTAGTGTTAATAGAACACCAAAGCTCAATTAATGAAAATATGCCTTTAAGATTTTTATTATATATAGCTAGAGAATATGAAAAGCTATTAGATACTGATAATATATATAAAAGAAAATTAATAAAAGTACCAACGCCAGAATTTATAGTGTTATATAATGGGGAAAGTAATTATCCAGAAAATAAAAAATTATATTTATCAGATGCTTTTAAGGTAAAAGAAAATTCAAAATTAGAATTAGTTGTAGATGTTATAAATATAAACTATGATAAAAATACAAATATAATAAATAAATCTAAAACATTAAAAGAATATAGTTATTTTATATATTTAGTAAGAAAATATATAAATGAATATAAAGATAAAATACAAAAAGAAGAATTAATAAAAACAAGTATCGAAAAAGCAATTAAAGATTGCATAGAACAAAATATATTAAAACAATTTTTAAAGCTAAATAGTAGTGAGGTGGTAAATATGTTATATACAGAATTTAACATTGAAAAAGCTCAAGAAATATGGACTAAAGAAGCCTTTGAAGATGGATTAGAAAAAGGTCTTGAACAGGGTCTTGAACAAGGTCTTGAACAAGGTATAAAATTTCAAATAAAATCTTTAAATAAGTTTGGTATATGTAAGGAAGATATAATAAAAGAAATAAAAGAAAGTTACAAGTTAACAGATGAACAAGTCAAAAAATATTTTGATTAAATAATATAAAGGACATATTTAAAAATAGATAACAAAACCAATACAATATTTGGAATAAGTTCTAAATTTTAAAATAAAAGACATATTGAAAATTTTTCAATATGTCTTTTATTTTAAAATTTATTTTTTACTTGCTTTTTTTCTAAGGTTAGCATCTAATATTTTCTTTCTTATTCTAAGGTTTTCTGGTGTAACTTCTACAAGTTCATCATCTGTAATAAATTCAATACATTTTTCTAAACTCATATTTATAGGTGGTGTTAATTTTAATGCATCATCTGCACCAGATGAACGAGTATTAGTAAGTTGTTTTTTCTTACAAACATTTACTTCCATATCCCCACTTCTTGCATTTCTACCAACAACCATACCAGAATACACTTTTGTAGCAGGGCCTATAAATAAGTCCCCTCTTTCTTGTGCATTATATAAACCATAAGTTACAGCTTCACCAGATTCAAAAGCTACTAATGAACCTTGTGGACGGCTTACTATTTCCCCTTTGTATGGTTCATAATCATTAAATATTGTATTTAATATACCATTACCTTTAGTATCTGTTAAAAATTCACTTCTATAACCTATAAGTCCTCTAGCTGGTATATTAAATTCTAATCTTGTATAACCACCTTTAGATGGCACCATATTTATCATTTCGCCTTTTCTTGTACCTAATTTTTCTATAACATTTCCCACAAATTCTTCTGGTACATCAATAGTAGCTATTTCCATAGGCTCATAACGACTTCCGTCTATATCTTTAAATAAAACTTCTGGGCGTGATACTTGGAACTCATAGCCTTCTCTACGCATAGTTTCTATTAATATAGATAAATGAAGCTCACCACGACCACTTACTTTAAATGAGTCAGCATTTTCTGTATCTTCTACTCTAAGACTAACATCTGTATTTAATTCTTTTTGTAATCTATCCCTTAAATGTCTACTTGTAACAAATTTACCTTCCATACCAGCAAATGGACTGTCATTTACTGAAAAAGTCATAGCTATTGTAGGTTCTGAAATTTTATTAACTTCTATAGGTTGTGGATTTTCTACACAAGCAATAGTGTCCCCTATTTGTATATCTGGTATACCACTAACAGCTACAATTGAACCAACTGTTGCCGATTTTACTTCTACTCTTTCAAGTCCTTCATATTCATAAAGTTTATTTACTTTTACTTTATAATTTTTTTCTGGGTCATTGAAGTTTACTACACAAGCATCTTGATTTACTCTTATAGTACCATTTTCTACTTTACCTATACCTATTCTACCTACATACTCATTATAGTCAATAGTAGTAACAAGCATTTGAACACCTGCTTCCATATCCCCAACTGGTGCTGGTATATAGTCTATAATAGTGTCAAAAAGGCATTTCATATCTTCTGCTTCCATAGCTTTATCTGCTTCCATAGAGGCTTTACCTGCTTTTGCTGATGCAAAAACAAAAGGTGCATCTAATTGCTCATCTGTTGCATCAAGTTCAATGAAAAGTTCTAATATTTCATCTACAACTTCATCTGGTCTTGCCTCTGGTTTATCAATTTTATTTACACATACAACAACTGGTAATTTTAAAGATAAAGCATTTTTTAAAACAAATTTTGTTTGTGGCATAGCACCCTCATAAGCATCTACTACAAGTACAACACCATCAACCATTTTTAAAACACGCTCAACTTCTCCACCAAAATCTGCGTGTCCTGGAGTATCTACAATATTAATTTTTTTATCTTCATAATATACAGAAGTATTTTTAGAAAGTATAGTAATACCTCTTTCTCTTTCTATATCTCCAGAGTCCATTACTCTCTCCCTAATTACTTGATTTGACCTAAAAGTACCACTTTGTTTTAAAAGTTCATCAACAAGTGTCGTTTTTCCGTGGTCAACGTGTGCTATAATAGCAATATTTCTTACATCTTCTCGTTTATTCACAATTTTTTCCTACTCTCTATTAATTTTCTTCAAGTTATTTTAACATAAAAAACACATATTTTCAAGATATATAAAAATGTAAATTAATATTATCACACAAAAAAAGCTAGGCTTACCTAGCTTACAAATAGCGGAAGAGGGATTTGAACCCCCGACACCACGGGTATGAACCGTGTGCTCTAGCCAACTGAGCTATTCCGCCTTATTAAAAATATGCTATATTATAATAACATATTTTAGGTTTTATGAAAAGATTTAAAAATAAAGTGGGAACAACAGGGCTCGAACCTGTGACCCCTTGCTTGTAAGGCAAGTGCTCTCCCAGCTGAGCTATGCTCCCACAAGTAGCGGAAGAGGGATTTGAACCCCCGACACCACGGGTATGAACCGTGTGCTCTAGCCAACTGAGCTATTCCGCCTTATTAAAATATGCTATATTATAATAACATATTTTAAGTTTTATGAAAAAATTAAAAAATATAATGGGAACAACAGGGCTCGAACCTGTGACCCCCTGCTTGTAAGGCAGGTGCTCTCCCAGCTGAGCTATGCTCCCGCAGTCGTCAATGGGAACAACAGGGCTCGAACCTGTGACCCCTTGCTTGTAAGGCAAGTGCTCTCCCAGCTGAGCTATGCTCCCACATCTAACGACAAAATATATTATATCAACATCTTCCAAATATGTCAAGCACTTTGTATAAAAAAATATAAAAAAATTTTTCTTAAAGTATAATTTAGAATATATTTTAGGGTTTTTTAATAAAATATATTTGTTGACATACTTATTAATGTGTTTTAATATAATAACATAAATAACATTTAACATTTACACAAAAAAGCAGAGGAGTTCCATTCCTCTGCTTTTTTTGTATCTAAAATACTACATGTTCTACGCATGGCTCAAAAAAGACTGTGCCTATGGAGATAAAATATATAGAAATATAAAATAAAGATTTATATTACAAAATTTAAAACAAATAATATATAATATTAAATTTTATAAAATAATATATAAATATTTATATATTATTTTTTTTATTTCTTTTATTTTTAATAGCTTTAATTATTTTAGATAAATTTTCTATTATTATATAAATAACACAAAATATTATAACCCAAGAAATAAAATCAACAGATAAATTTTCCTTTTTTATAATACCTAATTTATTTAGTCCAAATTGTATCCAATATGTTATAACACCTGTAAATATTGTAACAATAAAATTTCTAATTTTACCCATATATTTTATCCTTTCTTTATAAAATTAGTTAACTCTAAAAAAACTACTGGCTATATTTATATCTTTAGCTATTTGTTCTTTTAATTCATTTATACCATTAAATTTTTTAACACTTCTTATCCAATCATAAAAATAAACTTCTATATTTTGATTGTATAAATTTTGATTAAAGTCAAAAATATAAGTTTCTATTGTTCTATGAGTGTTATTAACAGTAGGATTTGTACCTATATTAGTTATACTGTCATAAAGTTTGTTATTATATTTTGTTTTTGTTATATAAACACCATCTGGTGGTAAAAGTTTATTTTTAGGTGGTATAATATTAGCTGTAGGAAAACCAATAGTTCTACCTAATTTATTACCTTCTACAACTTGTCCAAAAATATAATAAGGTTTATTAAGTAATAAATTAGCTTTTTTAATATTTCTATTGTTTATACATTCTCTAATAATAGAACTGCTAACTCTTTCACCATCTATAACAATATTAGATATTTTTATAACTTGTATTCCTTTTTGTTCTCCTAATTGTTTAAGTATATTTACATTACCACTTCTATGTTTTCCAAAGCAATAATCTTCACCAACAACAAGAATTTTACAATTTAGTTTTTCTATTAAAATATCAACAAATTTTTCTGGACTAATGTTAGAAAAATCTTTTGTAAAAGGATATTTTATAAAAAAATCTATATTTTCTTTTTCCATTTCAATATTTTTTTCTTCTTCAGAAAAAATATAATAAAATGGCATATTATTTTTTACTATTTCTAAAGGGTGTGGACTAAAAGTTATAACAATAGATTTTAAATTTTTTTCTAAAGCACATTTTCTAGTAGTAGTAATAAGTTTTTTATGACCTATATGTATACCGTCAAAGTTCCCTATAGTAACAACTGTTTTTTGATTTTCTTTTTCATCAAAAATATTAAAATTGTCAATTATTTTCATTTTTTCACCTCTATAACAACATAGTTAAAGGCTTTATATAGTCTTGTAAAACAATATATATACCTATAAGGTTATTATTTTCATCATATATAATTATTTTTTCATTTTCTTTTAAATTTTCTTTATTTTTTACAAAATTATAACTTATCTTATTACCATTATATAAAAATTTATTAGCTTTATTTATAACAACAAACTTTTTATAATCTGATAAAATACTATCCATAGATATTAAAATAGTATCTAATTTATTATTTTCTAAAATATTATCAATATCTTCTAACTTTATAGCATCATCTATATAAAAATTACCTGTTCTAGTCCTTAAAAGGTAACTCATATGTGCACCACAACCAAGTTTTTCACCTATATCATTACATAAAGCCCTTATATAAGTACCTTTTGAACATAAAACTGTTATTTCAAAATGTTCTTTATCTATAAATTTTGTTACTTCTATATTGTATATAGTTATTTTACGTTGTTTTCTTTCTATTTCTTTTCCTTCTCTAGCTAATTCATAAAGTTTTTTTCCATTTATTTTTATAGCAGAGTACATAGGAGGTGTTTGCATTATTTCCCCTTTAAAAGAATTAACTATATTTAATATATCATTTTCACTACAATTAACTTGTCTTTCTTCTATAACTTCCCCTGAGCTATCTTGTGTAGTTGTTGTTTTACCTAATGTTACAATAGCTTTATATTCTTTTATAGAAGAGGCTATATATTCTGAAAGTTTAGTAGCTTTCCCAACACATATGGGCAATACTCCCATTGCATCTGGGTCTAATGTTCCAGTATGACCTGTTTTAATTTTTCCTAATTTCTTTCGCACGATATTTACAATATCGTGCGAAGTAAAACCTTTTTCCTTATATATATTTATAACACCAGATATATTTTCCATATTTTTCATCTTTCTTTATAAATTATACACTTCTTATTTTTTGTAAAACAACTTCTTTAGCTTGTTGTATAGTCATATCTTTTAATGTAGCACCTGCTGCTAAAATATGACCTCCTCCACCAAAGTAACTTGCTATTTTATTTACATCAATAGTTTTAGACCTAAAACTTACTTTTATAGAACCATCTTCTTTTTCATATATAAATACAGAAACATTTATACCTTTTGTATCTAGTAAATATTGAACAATATTTCCTGTATTTTTATGACTACAACCTAAACTTACTATTTCATCATTTGATAAAGTAGAAACTATTATATCATTTTCTATATATATATTTTGGATACTTCTAGCTAATAGCTTACTACTTTCTAAAGAGTGTAAAGTTAAAACATTTGAATGTATTTTAACACTATCTACACCTAAACTTATAAGCTCCCCTGCTATTTGGTGTGTTCTATTAGTTGTGCAATTATGCTTAAAACCACCTGTATCAAAAACAATACCTGTATAAATATAGGTTGCAATATTCAAATCTAATTTACCCATATGATTTATTATTTCAAACATAATTTCAGATGTAGAAGATGCTTTAGGATTTACTATATTTAATTTACCAAAATTATCATTACTAATATGATGGTCTATATTTACTGTATATTTAGCTTTTTCAAAAATTTCTTTAGCAAATCCTAATCTTTTTATATCTCCACAATCTAAACTTATAAATAAATCTACATCTTTTATATTATTATAGTCTTCTCTATAAATCATATTGTCATTTTTAATATATTCATAACTATTTCCATAGTCTTCTAATAATACAATAGGATTTTTATTCATCTTTCTTAAAGCACTACAAAGTGCAAAACAAGAAGATATAGCATCACCATCTGGTGATATATGCCCAGCTAAAACTATATTATTACTTTTTTCAACTAGTTCTATAAAAGGTTTTATATTTTCATAAATATTACTCACCTTTGTTTACCTCATCTATTAATTTTGATATTCTTATACTATATTCAAGAGAATCATCTAATTCAAACTTGAATTCTGGAGTATTTCTTAAATTTATTCTTGTTGCTACTTGTTTTCTAATAAAACCACTAGCATTTTTTAAGCCCTCCATAACTTCTTTTTTCTGTTCATCATCACCTAAAACACTAATATAAACTTTACAGTATTTTAAATCATTTGTAGTTTCTACTTTTAAAACACTTGTCATAACTCCTATTCTTGGGTCTTTAAGTTCAGAACGAACTATTTCTGATAATTCTTTTTTAATTTCATCATTTATTCTAATCATTCTTGTATTATTTTTCATAAAAAATCATTCCTTTTTAGTGTGGTATTTGCTCCATTATAAATGCTTCTACTTGGTCACCTTCTTTAATATCATTAAATTTATTAAATAAAAGACCACATTCATAACCTGCATTAACTTCTTTAACATCATCTTTAAATCTTCTAAGAGCAGCAAGTTCACCTTCATATACAACTATGCCATCTCTTATAATTCTTACTTGAGAATTTCTAACTATTTTACCATCTGTTACATAAGAGCCTCCAATAGTACCAACTCCTGAGGCTTTAAATATTTGTCTAATTTCTGCGTGTCCTGTAACTTTTTCTTCATACACTGGGTCAAGCATACCTTTCATAGCAGCAGTTATATCTTCTATAGCATTATATATTACACGATATAATCTAACATCTACTTTTTGGTCTTCTGCAACAGATTTAGCAGTATTTTCTGGACGAACATTAAAACCTATAATAATAGCATTAGATGCACTAGCAAGCATAACATCTGATTCTGTAATAGCACCAACACCACCGTGAATAGTACGTATTCTTACTTCTTCATTAGATAATTTTTCAAGGCTTGAACGTACTGCTTCAACAGAACCTTGTACATCTGCCTTAATAACTATATTAAGTTCTTTCATATTACCAGATTGAATTTGTGTGAATAAATCATCTAAAGATACTTTTTGAGGTGTAGACTTAATCATATCTACTCTATCTTTAGCTATAACTGCCTCTGCTACTTGTCTTGCTTGTTTATCATTTTTAGCTACATAGAAACTATCACCAGCTGAAGGTACTTCACTAAGACCTAGTATTTCTACTGGCATAGATGGTCCTGCCGATTTAACTTTTTGACCTTTATCATTCATCATAGCTCTTATTTTACCATAACAAGAACCAGCAACAATAGGGTCACCTACTCTTAATGTACCACTTTGTACTAATATAGTAGCAACAGAACCTCTTCCTTTATCAAGTTTAGCTTCTATAACTGTACCTCTAGCTCTTTTCTTATGATTAGCTTTAAGCTCTTTCATTTCAGCTACAAGTATAATCATTTCTAAAAGGTTATCAATACCTTGTTTACTAACTGCTGATACTGGTACACATATAGTATCACCACCCCAGTCTTCAGCTAAAAGACCATATTCTGTAAGCTCTTGTTTAACTCTATCTGGATTAGCACTTTCTTTGTCTATTTTGTTAATAGCTACTATTATTTCTACTCCTGCTGCTTTTGCGTGGTTTATAGCTTCTATAGTTTGTGGCATAACACCATCATCTGCTGCAACAACAAGTATAGCAATATCTGTAACACTTGCACCACGCATACGCATAGCTGTAAATGCTTCGTGTCCTGGTGTATCTAAAAATGTAATAGGTTTCTCATCAATAGAAACAGTATAAGCACCTATATGTTGTGTAATACCACCTGCTTCTTTTTCTGTTACACGACTTTTTCTAATAGCATCTAAAAGGGAAGTTTTACCATGGTCAACGTGTCCCATAACTACAACTACTGGTGGTCTTTCTTCAAGATTTTTTTCATCTTCCTCTTCTTCTTTAAATGCTTCTTCTAATATATCAACTTCTGGAGCTTCTTCTGTTAAAACATCAAATTCTTCACATATAGAAGATGCAAGGTCAAAATCTATTTCTTGATTAAGATTTGCCATAACACCTCTTTTCATAAGACGCATAACTAAATCTGAACTTGTTGTTTCTAATTTTTCTGCTAATTCTTTAACTGTAATAGACTTTTCAATTTGTATAATTTTAATATCATCAACCATTTTTACCTCTTTTTCACCCTTTTTAGATTTTTTTTCTTTTTTATTTTCTTTATTATTATTTGAAATATTAGTTATTTCTATATCACTTTTTTTAGAAGAATTTTCTTCTGTATAATATTCTAATATAAGTTCTGCATCTTTCTCATCAATACTACTAGAATGACTTTTGACTTCTATACCAAACTCTGCTAATTTTTCTATAAGTTCTTTATTATCAATTTCTCTTTTAATTTCTTCACTTATTTTCTTTCTTAGTTCGTGTACTCTAATTTTTCCCAAATAAATCACCCCTGTTTAATATCATCTTGTATATACTGCTTTATCTTATTAGAAAATCCTTCATCTAAAATAGCAAATACAGTTCTATTAATTTTGCCTATACTATGACTAAGTATTTCTTTTTTACCATATATATTATAATCTATTTTATAATAAAAAGATTTATTTTCAAATTTCTTTTTTGTATTTTGTGATGCATCACTAGCTATAATTACATATAATGCACTACCATCTTGTAAAGCTTTTTCTACAGCAAATTCTCCTGATACTATTTTACCTGCCTTTTGACAAATAGATAGTAAAGATAATAATTTCTTATTCATTTAAAATCAACTCATTTCTAAGTTTTTCATATATGTCTTTTGGTATAGCTGACTTAAAAGAACGTTCTAGTCCTTTAGATTTAAAAGCCTTTTCAAGACATTCTATATTTTTACATATATAAGCCCCACGCCCAGACATTTTTCCTGTTAAATCTATTGTATATTGATTTTCATCTATTCTTACAACTCTTATAAGTTGTTTTTTTTCTTTCATTTCTTGACAGCCTGTGCATTTTCTAAGAGGAACTTTCCTTTTTATCATAAACTGCCTCCTATATTACATATCAAAATCATCTATATCTACATCTTCATATACATCAGTTTCTAAGTCAAAATCATCTAAGTCTACATCTTCATAAATTTTGCTTAAATCTTCCGTTACATTTTCATTTTCTTCAAAATTATTTTCTTTTGTCTCTTCTTTTAAGTAAACTTGTTTATTTTCAAAATCTATAAAATTTGTTGCTTTTGCTTGTTCTTCACTTTTAATATCTATTTTCCAACCTGTAAGTCTAGCAGCTAAACGTACATTTTGACCTTCTTTACCTATACCAAGTGATAATTGTTCATTTGGTACTACTACTTTTGCTATTCTTTCTGTTTCATTTAACTCTATTGCTATAACTTCACAAGGTTTTAAAGCTTCTGCTATATAAAATTTAGGGTTTTCATTCCAAGTTATAATATCTATTTTTTCCCCTTTTATTTCTTTTATAATAGCATTTATTCTACTACTATTATTTCCTATACAAGAACCTACAGCATCTACATTAGGATTTTTTGAACAAACTGACATTTTAGTTCTAGAACCTGCTTCTCTAACTATCCCTTTTATTTCTATTGTACCATCATAAATTTCTGGTACTTCAAGTTCAAAAAGTCTTTTTACAAGGTCAGCATGTGCTCTAGATGCAGTTATTTTTGTACCTTTTCCAAGTTTAACAACATTACATATATATATTTTTATTCTATCATGAACATTATATGTTTCTGTTGGTACTTGTTCTTTTAATGGTATTATAGCATCAATAGGTCCAAGTGAAACTATTATATTTTTATTTTCTATTTTTCTTATTATACCTGTATCAATTTCATTCTTTTTAACAACAAATTGATTATATATTTTTTCTCTTTCTGCTTCTCTAAATTTTTGTACTACAACTTGCTTTGCTGCTTGTGCAGAAATACGTCCAAAATCTTTAGGTATAATAGGTATATCCACTATATCACCATATTCATAATTTGGATTTATTTCTTTTGCTTCTTCAAGAGATATTTCTAAAAAAGCATCATAAACATCTTCTGTTACTTCTTTTTGTGCAAAAACTTTTACTTCTCCTGTTTCTCTGTCTATATCCACTTTAATATTTTGTGAAGTACCAAAATTTTTTTTACAAGCAGATATTAAAGAGTTTTCTATTGCTTGAAAAATTTCTTCTCTGTCTATTCCTTTTTGTTTTTCTATTAGCTGTAAAGCTTTCATAAGTTCACGGCTATTCATTATTATATCCTCCTTAAAACTATATTTATACAATTAATATTAAAATATAACTGCTAAACGACATATTGCAACATCTTTTTTATTAAAACTTATTTCTTGATTATCTTCTTTTATAACTATTTTATCATCTACAAGTCCTATTAATTCACCTTGAAATTCTTTTACTTTATCAATAGGTTTATAAAGTTTAATATCTACAATACGTCCTTTATATTTTACATACTCACTATCTTTTTTTAGAACTCTATCTATACCAGGAGAACTAACTTCTAATATATAAGCTTTGTCTATAAAATCATCTTCTTCTAACTTTTGCTCTAAATATCTACTAACTATTTCACAATCATTAATAGAAAATCCACCTTCTTTATCAATATAAAGTCTTAAATAATAGTTAGCCCCTTCTTTTACAAACTCTGTTTCTACAAGCTCATAATTATTTTGCTCAATAATAGGCATAACATATTCTTCTACTTTTTTAATAATATCTTTTGTTTGCACAAATAGGCTCCTTTCTTTAAAATAAATTACAACTTTACATTACTATACAAAACAAGAGTGGGCAAAACCCACTCTCAAAAGTTAATTAATATTTTGTATATATTATACCATTAAATAGTATTTATTGCAATAGCCATTTTATACTATTTCATACCAATAAACATACCTAAAATATAAGGTATTAACCATATAGCCCATACAACTATACTAAATTTATGAAAAAATGTTTTTGCATTATCATCTTTTTTAATAATAATAATAGTTGCCCAAATAGCATGAAAAGCCATTAATAATAAGGCTATTAAACCTGTTATACCATGTGCATTAAAACTAAATCCACCTTCAGCAATTTTGCTCATAATAGAAGTTCCTGCTGTATCAAAAATAAAACCAAACCAAAATAAAATTGTATGAAATATTGTTAATTCGCCTTTTTTCTTTTCTCCAAAAACACCTATTGTATAAAATACTAATGCTAATGTAATAAATGTAATAGCCATAATAAGTAATTTAGGCATAATTTATCCCCCTTATATTTTTAATTATTAAAAATGAACAATGTTCATTTTATTATATTTTATACTTAATGTCAAGTCTATTAAAATGAAAAAAGTAGAATAATAAATAAAAAATTATTATTCTACTTTTTCTTTAATATAAAAATCTATTATACATCATATAATACATTACCTTTAACAACTGTTGCAAGTACATTACCAAATACTTTCATATTTTCATATGGAGAATATTTTGCTCTTGATAAAAATTCACTACTTTTTACTATTTTTTCTTTATCTATATCTATAATTATAATATCTGCATCAAACCCTTCTTTTATTTCACCCTTATTTTCAAATCCTAAAATTTTAGCTGGGTTTTTACTCATTAAAAGTGTTATATCTTCTATTGAAAAATTACCTTCCTTTATAAGTTTTGTATTTGTAATATTAAATGCTGTATCTAAATTTGATATACCAAATTCTGCTCGTTCAAATTCTGTAACTTTCTTTTCATATAATGAAGGTGAATGACCTGAAGCTATAATATCTATCGTACCATCTTTAAGACCTTCTTTTATTGCCTCTATATCTTCTTCTTCTCTAAGTGGTGGCATAACTTTTGCAAATGTATTATAATTATCTACTTCTCTATCTGTAAGTGTAAAATAATGTGGTGCTGTACTACAAGTTACATTTACCCCTTCTTTTTTAGCTTGTCTAACTAATTCTACTGCCCCTTTTGTTGTTATATAAGACATATGTACTTTAGCTCCTGTATATTTAGCTAAAATAATATTTTTAGAAATTTCTATTTCTTCAGCCTCTCTAGGTATTCCTATAAGACCTAATTTTGTAGCCATACAACCATAATTTATTGTACCATTTTTTGATAAATTAGGTTCTATTAAAGTAGTCATAACTGAAACATTAAACATTTTAGAATATAAAAATATATCCCTTAAAAGCGTTGTATTTTCTATTGGTTTGCCTCCATCAGATATAGCTACAACACCTGTCAAAATCATTTCACCTATTTCAGATATTTCTTTACCCTCTCCACCTTTTGTCATATTTCCAAGTGGATATAAATTTATATTTGATAAGCCTTTACATTTAGAATGTATATATTCTACAACAGTTTTATTATCAACTATAGGTTTAGCTGCTGAAGATGTTACTATACTTGTAAAACCACCTTTTGCTCCTGCCTCTGTAAGTTTAGCAACATTATCTTTACTTTCATAACCGTTTTCAAATATTTCACAACCTATATCAATAAAACCTGGTAAAACATATTTATTTTTAGCATCTAATACTTTTATATTTTCAATATTTATATTTTTATCTATTTTTTTTATAACTCCTTCTTCTATATAAATATCTTTTATATCTTTTTCTAATATACCATTAGAAACAATTTTAGCATTTTTAATTAATAAATTCATTATTATACCCCCATTCCTAAAGATAATAAATATAATAAAGCCATACGTACAGCAACACCATTAGTTATTTGGTCGTCCATTAATACACGTGTACTTTCTAATATAGAAGTAGATATTTCTATACTTTTATGTGGCATACCTGGGTGCATAACAATAGCATCTTTACTAGCATAAGAAAGTAAAGTTTCATCTAACTTAAAGAAATTTTTATATTCATTAAAAGAGGCTAATTTACTACCATAAATATACTCATCTTGTAATCTAAGTGTCATTATAACATCAGCATCTTTAACAGCATCTTTAGGGTTATAATACACTTTTACTCCAAATTTATCAAGCTGTGGAGGTATCATAGTAGGTGGTCCTGAAACACATACATCTGCCCCCAATTTTAAAAGTCCCCAAATATTACTTCTTGTTACTCTAGAACTTTCTACATCACCAATAATAGCAACTTTCAGTCCTTTAAAATCACCTTTTTTATTTTTTATGGTCATAAGGTCTAACAAAGCCTGACTTGGATTTTCATTTATACCATCACCAGCATTTATAACACTAGCATTTACATTTTTTGCTATAAATTTTGCACTACCACTCATAGGATGTCTACATATAATAAAATCTGCTCCCATTTGGTCAATTGTTCTTCCCATTTCGTGTAAATTTTCATATCTATTATTTATTTGACTATCTTCACCATTTTGTGATACTACTATATCTACTATATTTGCACTTAAATATTGTGCAGCTAATTCATAAGACAGTTTAGCTCTTACACTTTTTTCGTAAAATAAAACTATTACAGATTTTCCTTCTAAATAAGGTGATTTTTTATTTTTTTTCCCTATAACATGTTTCATAGTTTCAGCTGTTTCTAATATATATAATATTTCTTCTGCACTTATATCCATAAGACTTATAAAATCTTTTCTTCTAAATATCATAAGCTTTTCTCCTTCTCATTTATTATAATTTTTTTAAAAGTTCTTTAAAATATTGTGGTAGTTCTGTTTCAAATTCCATATATTCATTAGTTGTAGGGTGTATAAAACCTAAAACTTTTGCGTGTAAAACTTGACCTATTAAATTAAAAGGTTGTTTTTCTTTTCCATAAACATTGTCACCTAAAAGAGGATTTCCTATATATGCCATATGTACTCTTATTTGATGTGTTCTACCTGTTTCTAATTTCAATCTAATAAAAGTATACTTTTTAAATCTTTGTAATATTTCATAATGTGTTACTGCTCTTTTTGAATTTTTATCTGTAACAGCCATTTTTTTTCTATCTATTGGGTGTCTACCTATAGGTGCATCTATCGTTCCAGTATCATTTTTTAAATTATTATATACAATAGCATAGTATACTCTTGTCATAGAATGGTCTTCTAATTGACTTGCTAAACTTTGATGTGCTTTATCATTTTTAGCTATTATAAGTATTCCTGAAGTATCTTTATCTATTCTATGTACTATACCTGGACGCATAATCCCATTTATACCAGATAAGTTATCTTTACAATGAAACATTAAAGCGTTTACTAATGTTCCTGAATAATGTCCATTTGCGGGGTGTACAACCATATTTTGTGGCTTATTTACAAGTATTATATCATCATCTTCATAAACTATATCAAGTGGTATATTTTCTGGCAAAATATCTATTTCTTTAGGTTCTTCTATATTAACAACTATTTTATCATTTTCTTTAAGTTTATAATTTTTATTAATATTTTTATTATTCACTAAAATTTCTTTTTCTTCTATAAGTTTTTGTATTCTACTTCTTGAAATATCTTGTAAATTATCATTTAAAAAACTATCTATTCTTTTATTTTCATTTTCTTTTGATATTATAAACTCTAATTGTTGCAAAATTAATCTTCCTTTTCTTTTTTATCTTTTTTAGGTTCTTCTGAAAAAATTATTACAATAGCTAATAAAAATGTACCTAAACAGACAAATATATCTGCTACATTAAAAACTGCAAATTCTTTTCCCCAAAATATAAAATGAAACATATCTACAACATAACCCCTAAATAATCTATCTATCATATTGCCTATTGCACCTGAAGCTATAAATATTATAGATAATTTTCCTAATGGTAAAAGTTTATTTTTTGGCAACTTATTATAATAGTATATACAAAATATTGTTGCTATTATTGCTATTGCTATAAATATCCATCTTGCCCCTTGTAACATACCAAAAGCAGCACCTCTATTTTCTACATAGGTTAAATAAAAAAAATTATCTATAATTTTTATTGAACCTAGTGGCTTTAATTTTTCTAAACATATAAACTTAACTACTTGGTCAAAAATTATAAATATCATAACATATATAAATGGTAGTATTTTTTTCATTTTATCCCTCCAATGCATAGCTTATAGCATCTAATATTATATCTTGCGATAAATCACTTGTGGAAAAAGCCTTACCTACACTTTTTAGCATAATAATTTTTATTTTTTTATTATCATTTTTTTTATCATATAACATATTTTTATATATGTTATTTATATTAAAATCTCTTTTAATATAAACATTAAAATATTTAAACAATTCTTTTACTTGTTCAATATCTTTTTCATTTATAAGATTATTTTTATATGATATGTACATACTAGCTAGTATACCTATTGCTACACTTTGTCCATGTAATATGTCAAATTTACTTTCCGTTTCTATTGCGTGTCCAAAAGTATGACCAAAATTTAAAAGTTCTCTTATACCATTTTCTTTTTCATCAATAGAAACTATGTATGACTTTATTTTACAAGATTTATATATCATTTGTGCTAATGTATCTTTATCATAACTCTTTATTTTTTCTTTTTTATAAATTATAAAATCTAAATACTCTTTATCTAAAATATACCCATACTTTATAACCTCTACCATACCATTTTCAAATTGTTCTATTGGTAAAGTTTTTAAAGTATTTATATTTATGTATACTAATGAAGGATTATAAAAACTACCTATTATATTTTTTTTACCTAAAAAATCTACACCTGTTTTACCTCCTATACTACTATCAACTTGTGATAATAAAGTTGTTGGAATTTGTATAAAATTTATACCTCTCATATATGTAGAAGCTACAAAACCTGATATATCACCAATAACACCTCCACCTAGTGCTATTAAAAGGCTTTTTCTATCTATTCCATTATTTAATAAAAACTCATATATATTGTATATTTCATTTAAATTTTTACTTTCTTCCCCCGAATTTAAAATATAAGTAAAAATTTTATCTTCTGCAAACATACCTTTTATACTATGTAAATAATATTTAGATACATTTTCATCTGTTAAAATCACTATACTATTATAGTTTATATTATCTTTTTTTATAAATTTTTTAAGATTATAAAAGTTTTCTTCTACATATATATTATATTTTTTATTTACATTAATATTGTACATATTCATTTCTCCTTATCTTTTAACATTTTACCATATTTTTTTAAATTTATCTATACATTTTATTATATATTTATGTAAATTTATTACACAATAATTTTTTATAAATTAAGAAAATTTTTTTGTATAAAATTATATTCTTTGTATAATATATTTTTTATATTTATATTATTTAGTATAATATTAAACTAATTGTTGACAAATAAAATAGTTTTTTTTATAATATAATCATAATAATCCTTAATAATTTAATTATAACAATTTTTTAATATTTATATACTTTATAAAAATGTATATTTTTATTTAAAAAAATAATACTATAATTATTTTAAAGTAAGGAGTGAATAATATGGATAATAAAAAGGTTATTAAATCATTAAAAGATTTATCTAAGTTTATACTTGTTAATGAGAGAATTAATAGCCAAAGATGTGTTGCTCAAAATGTTGACACAACAAAAACTATAATAGAAAATAAAGACAAAAAAAATTAATAGTTATAATTAAAAACGTTATTTTGAATAATTATAAATTATTTTTTGGAGGAAAAAATGTTACAAATCTTAACTGGTGTAGGACTTTTATTATTAGTTCTTGCATTATTTACATTATTTAGTTATAAAGCACCTTATGGTATGAAAGCAATGGGTGCTTTGGCAAATGCTGCTTGTGCAAGCTTTTTAGTTGAAGCATTCCATTTTTCTTTATTTGGTCAACAACTGGGAATTAAATTTTTAGAAAGTGTAGGTTCTGCTAATGGTTCTTTAGGTGGTGTAGCTGCTGCTATATTAGTACCACTTGCTTTAGGTGTATCACCTGTTTATTGCGTTTTAGTTGGTCTTACTGTTTCTGGCTTTGGTATATTACCAGGTTTTATTGCTGGTTATTTAATTTCTTTTGTTGTTAGATTTTTAGAGAAAAAAATACCAGCTGGTCTTGATTTAATCGTTATAATTATTGTTGCTGCTCCTCTTTCAAGATTAATAGCACAAGTTGCTGCTCCTATTGTTGATAATACATTAATTCAAATAGGACAAGTATTAATTCAAGCATCAGATACTTCTCCTTTAATTATGGGACTAATACTTGGAGGTATAATAACAGTTGTTGCAACTGCTCCTCTTTCATCAATGGCTCTTACTTCAATAATTAATTTAACTGGTGTTCCTATGGCTGTTGGTGCTTTATCTGTTTTTGGTTCATCTTTTCTGAACTATGTCTTTTTCTCAAAAATGAAGTTTGGTTCAAAAAAAGACACTATATCTGTTGCTATAGAACCTTTAACTCAATCAGATATAATTTCAGCAAATCCTATACCTGTTTATGCTACTAATTTTATAGGTGGTGCTATGTCAGGTATGATAATCTCTACAATGGGACTTACTGTTGATACCCCAGGGTTAGCAACTCCAATAGCTGGTTTTGCTGTTACTGTTGCACAAAATGGCTCAAAAGCATTAATTGCTGCTGCTGGTTGTATTGTTGTTAGTATTTTAGCTGCTTTTATAGGATATTTTTTATTTAAAAATACTCCAATAAAAACTGCTGATGAAATAAGAAAAAACTAATATAATAAAATTGTTAAGGTACAAAATATAATTTACCTTAAATATAATATTTAGGAGGAAATAAAATGAGTTTTATTAGTATGTTTGATGTAATTGGTCCAAATATGGTTGGTCCTTCTAGCTCTCATACAGCAGGTGCTGTTGCTATATCTTTAATAGCTAGAAAATTATTTGGTAAAAAAATAGATGATGTAAAATTTATATTATATGGTTCATTTGCAAAAACTTACAAAGGACATGGAACAGATAAAGCACTTTTAGGTGGAAGTCTTGGTTTTGCATCTGATGATTTAAGAATAAGAGAATCTTTTGAAATAGCAAAACACCTTGGTGTTACTTATTCTTTTGAAGAAAGCAATTTAGAATTAGAACATCCTAATATTGTTGATGTTTGTATGAGTAGTAAATCTGGTGAAGAAATGACTGTAAGAGGTGTTTCTATTGGTGGAGGTAAAATAAAAATAATTTCTATTGATGGTACTAAATTAGAATTTTTTGCTGAATATCCTACACTAATTATTGACCATTTTGATAAAAAAGGTGTTATAGCTTTTATTTCAAATTGTCTTCAAGATACTAATACAAATATTGCATTTATGAAAGTATCTAGAGATGTTAAAGGTGAAAATGCTCACTCTATTATTGAATGTGATGATAAAATAGATGAAAGTGTAATAAATGCTTTAAGAAAAAATGAAAATATTAAAAATGTAATGTTAGTACAAGTATAAGGGGGAAATAATTGTGAATTTTAATTATGCTAGTGAACTTTTAGATTTATGTAAAAAAAATAATCTTCCTATATCTGAAGTAATGATTAGAAGAGAACTTGCTAATACAGATAATACTAGAGAAGAAGTTATTCAAAAAATGACTAAATCTTTAAATATAATGAAAAAAGCAGTTAAAACTCCTTTAGAAGCTCCTATTAAAACTATGGGTGGTTTAATTGGTGGAGAAGAAAAAAAACTTATATATAGATTAAATGAGGGTAAAACATTAAGTGGAAGTCTTACAACTAAAGCATTAGCTTATGCTCTTGGTGTTTTAGAAGTTAATACTAGTATGGGTATTATTGTTGCTGCTCCTACTGCTGGTGCTGCTGGTGTTGTACCTGGCTTATTACTTGCATTACAAGAAGAATTTAATTTATCTGATGAATGTGTTTTAAATGGTTTATTTAATGCTAGTGCTATTGGCTATTTATTAATGAGAAATGCCTCTGTTGCTGGTGCTGAAGCTGGTTGTCAAGCTGAAGTTGGGTCTGCATCTGCTATGGCAGCTGCGGCTGCTGTTGAAATGATGGGTGGTACACCTGAACAATGTATGTATGCTGCTTCTACTGCTTTACAAAACCTTTTAGGTCTTGTTTGTGACCCTGTAGCTGGTCTTGTTGAAGTACCTTGTCAAGCCAGAAATGGTATTGGTACTACTAACTCTTTAATTTGTGCTGAAATGGCTTTAGCTGGTATAACTAACATTATACCTTTAGATGAAATGATTGATTGTATGTATTCTGTTGGTAAAAATATGCCTTCAGAGCTTAGAGAAACTGCTCTCGGTGGTTGTGCTAAAACTCCTACTGGTTGTAGTAAATGTTATCTTGTTAAGTAATTTTTTACCCCTTATATTTTTATATAAGGGGTTTTATTGAAAGGAATGATTTTATGAACATATTTTTTCCATTATTATTTTTCTTTGGACCATTTGGTATATTTATATATTATCAAATAAAAATATGTAAAAATCCAAAAAATAAAAAACTTGCATTAATTTTACCTATTGGCTCCTCTTTAATAAGTATATTATCTTTAATATCTATTTTTTTATCACTTATTTTTGGTATTATTAATTCTTTTATAGACAAGTCAAATAATAGTAATATGGACAGCTATGTACTTACTTTAGAAAGTAGTTTAATTCCTGGTATATTAGTGCAACTTTTAAGTACAATTGTTTTAATATTAATATTATTTATACCTCCTATTATTTTTACATTAATTTATTTACATTATAGTAAATTACATAATTGGAAGAAATAATATTATGTATATAATAAGTATTTGTATTTTTATAGCCTTTTTAATTTCTATTTTACAAATACTTATATATAAAAGATTAGAATTTATTACCTTCTAATCTTTTTCTATGCCAATTAATACTATTCTATTTTCTTCATTCTTATTATCACAAGTAGATAAAGCTATAATGTTAGATTTATCTTTTGGTATATTTTTAGATTTTAAAATTGCTCTTTTATCTATTTTTTTTATGTAATTTTCAAAATCTTTTTCATTTTCTATATCTATTTTACTGTAAAATTTTAAATCTTCTTTATTAGTAATATTTAATTTAATAATTGCATAAACTTCATATATTTTTTCACTATCTTTTGTATACAATTTTATATTATTATGTTCTTTAAAAAATGTTTCATCTTGATAATTTAATAAATTATTAAACATTGTCCCATTATTCATATTATGTCCATGTATAATATCTATATTATTATCATCTAATTTAAAATTTTTATCAATAAATGGTGTTCCACTTAAAGAATAATTACCATTAAAATCTTTATATAAATATTCTTCACTTTTCATAACAGGATAATCTATATTTGTATCTTCTATATATATCCAACCAAACATATTTTCATTTTGATTAATTAAATTATTTACATTTTCTATTTCTTTATTTTTAATAACTTCCTTATTATCTTGACTTATTATAGTATTATTTTTTATATGAATACTATCTGCTATATTATTAAAATTTTCTTCTGTTTTATTAGTTATATAAAAATAATTTATTATTTTAAATATATTAAATATAATAAAACACACTATAATTGTTATTAATAATTTTTTCATAATAAACCTCTTTAAAAGATTAAAAGACCATATTAATATGGTCTTTTAATCTAATTTTTTCTTTTGTTGAAAACATATAATAAAAACACTAATATTATACTTGATATTAAAATATTTTTTAAATAGAATAATAAATCAAAATCATCACCTGTTTTAGGTACACTTAATTTATCATTCTTTTCTATTGAAGATTTAACATCTTCTGAATTATTTTCTTCATTATCACTTTTAATATTATAATTTTTATTTTGTGTTTTTTCAACAATATTTCCTTTCTCATCTGTTATTGTTTCTATAACATTTCCTTCTTTGTCTTTTATTGTTGTTTTTATAATATTTCCTTTTTCATCTATTACTTTTTCAACA